>Ga0209724_1000069_pt1 | contig 150543 bp, 138 predicted proteins | sample grotaG_FD_184143 | JGI IMG/M metagenome (GOLD analysis project Ga0209724, IMG submission 184143) | Glacier valley bacterial and archeal communities from Borup Fiord, Nunavut, Canada, to study Microbial Dark Matter (Phase II) -... | ecosystem: Environmental > Aquatic > Freshwater > Ice >...
GTCGCTGCCGGAGCCGACCGAGTTCCAGCCCACGTCGGCCGGCGAATACCTCATGATCCCCACCACCACGCCATCGCGCGCCACGATGAGGCTGATCCCCGACGTGGCGAGTGCCCCCATGTCCGTGTCGGGAGCCTGGGATAGGAACGCCTTGATGGAGGGCAGGCTGTCAGGGAACTCGATGGCGTCGCCTTCGTGCCAGGCAACCGTCTGGGCGAGCGCGAGCGACACGTCGTGCTCCGTGGTGTGCGGCTCAGGCACCGGATCGCCGCAGCGCAGGTCCGCGGCGGCGGACACAAATTCGGGGCCACCCTCGACGGGAAAGGTCACGGCGGCGACGCCGATGTTCGGAGTCGGAGAGGGGGTCGGCGTGGCGTCGTCGGCGCTTTCCGTGCCGCCCTGTGCGCCCGCCACCGCTGCCGTCCCCAGCGATCCCACGACCACCAGCGCGCCGATGCGTCCCGCCCACCGCAACCGAAGGCGCCGGTGGATAGTCCGCTCGGCATCGGCGCTCAAGGCCGCCGGGTGTTGCTGATTCTCGCGCAGCAGCACGGCCAGGGCCGCGCGCAGGCTTCTCGCGGTCACTGGTGCCTCCCCTCGCTGTCGAGCACTGCTAATTGTCGCTTGTTTGCGCGGTTGATGTGGTGCTCCATGCCGCCTAGCCGCCGTACATGGGACCGAACTGTGCCACGGTGATCACCTCGTGCGTGGTGACCTGCCCATCGGGCGCCGTGATGCGCCAGGTGCCCGCGATGAGGGCGTCCGTGGACTCGCTAAACCGCGAGGGGCTCTCGGCGGTGGCGCAGGAACTCGCGGGGCCCACGGTCACCGACGCGGGTTGCGGGCCCGCGTATCGATCTGACGTGATGTAGCCGTCGAGCGAGACCGATGCGATGCGGGTGACGGTTTGGACCGATGACGTCCAGGTCGACTCGTCGTCGGATGTCGCCGTGTGGTCAGACCAGGCGAGACTGACGAGTTGGGCGCCGGGGAGTAGCTCGACGCGCGAGCCGTCGGCGACCTTATACGGGAGAATCTCGGCCGGAAAGGTGCCGCCGCCAAGGAGGGAGTCGAGGTTGCCCTGGTTGATGGTTACCTCCGCCACAAGCCCGTCATCAAACAGTCCGCTGTAGGTCATGACTCCGGACGCTCCGCACGTGAGGTCGCCGGGCGTCTCAAACGTCGGCACCTCGTCCTGGTCGGCGTCGCTAGGCCATCCTGTGCTCGCCTCCGCATCGACCAGGGTGACGGTGAGCGGCTCGCTCACGAGCGTGGCTGTGAACTCCTCGACCAGATCAGCGGTGTCATAGAAGAGCGTCACTGTCCGTGCCTCCGCGTCGGCCACCGCGCTCGGCGTGAAGTCTGCCAGGCATGCGCGCGCCGGCCACATCGAGCCATACCCTTCCCTGCAGTCGTACGAACCCGGGAGGAAGAGGACTCCCAGGTTCTCCAGGTACGAGACGTTGTCGGCCCCCATGACCGAGGGGCCGGAGACGTCGAGCGTCTGAGCGAGGGCGACGGCCTCGGGGGTGGAGAACACGCTCGCCACCGCGATGAGCTCGTACTGCCCCGGGTCCACGCCGATGCTGTCCGTGGCAACTGGGTCGTCGGGACACCTGACCCAATCGGCAACCAGCTCGGTTCCTCCATAGCGGTCCACGCCACCTTGGAGATCGAGCCGCAACTCCTCGACCGTGCTGTAGAACATGCCGACGATCGTGTCGTCCTTGACCACCAGAAAGTCGGTGCCGGACGTGCTGACCTGTCCGAGGTTCGTCTCGGAGGTTTGCGTGATGACCGCCGTCCTGACGTCCGGAGATTCCACGGGCGCGTCGGCCCCCTCGCCTCCCCAGGCTCCGTCGGCCCCGTCGGCCCCGTCGACGACCTGGTCGCCCCAGTCGAGGGCGAGGTCGTGTTCCTGCGGGTGGGGAGCGGGCGCTGGGTCGCCGCACTTGTAGGCCGACGATGCCCTCGCGAATTCGGGGCCGCCCTCGAAGGGGAACGTTGCTACGGCGGTGGTCAGCCCCGGCGTTGGGCTCAGGCTGGGCATGGTGAGGTCCTCGTCCTGGCCTGTGCCCACGCTCCCGAGGGCGGCCCCGGTGCCCAGCCCTAACACCACGGCCAGCAGTCCCGCGCGGCCGGCCCATCGCAGGCCCACGCGCCTGCGGACGGTGCGCTCGGCATCGGCGCTGAGGGAGGCGTGCGGCTTTTCGTTGTCGCGCAGCAGCAGGGCCAGGGTCGCGCGCAAGCTTCCCTCAGTCACTCGGTTCTCCCCTCGCTGTCTCGACGTGCTGATCGGTGCTCGGTGGCGTTGCCACCTGTGGCTGCTCGCCTAATAGGTGTTCTTACGGCCGTATTGGTCGTAGCCGGCGTCGGCGGAGAAGTCCATGGTCGAAACCGTGCCATCGGGCGCCGTGATGCGCCACGTACCCGCCACGGCGATGGTTCCGTCGCCCAAGCCGGCGACGTCGGGGCACAGGGTTGCGGCATCGACCGTGAAGGAGGCAGCCTGCGGCCCCGTGTAGCGGTCGGTCGTGACAGCCGCGTCGAGGGTCGCTGGCGCCCACCCGGTGACTACGTCGGCCTGGAACGATGAGGACAAGCCCTGGTCGAGTTCTACGTCGACCGACGTGGAACTGAAATACACCAGCCTTGCGCCGGGGAGCAGCTCGATGCGTGAGCCGTCGGGGACGCCCACGGTCATGACCGTTCCACCGAAGGCGCCTCCTGGGACCAGGGCGTCGACGCGGTCCTGGTCGAGGCTCACGTCCAACCAGACCGAGTCCTGCGTATAGGTCTGCAGGCTGGTGCCGAAGGCAGAGGCGCCGCACGTGAGATCCGCGAGGCTGCCAAAGCCGTCGAGCGTTCCGGAGTCGAATGTGGATCCGTACCCCGCCGCCTCTCGGCTCACGAGCTCGACGGTGATCGGCTCGCTTACGAGCACCGTCGAGAACTCCTCGACCAGGGCGGAGGCTTCGTAGAAGAGTGAGACGGTCCGCGATGCGGTGTCGACGGCGACATCGGGGGTGAAGTCGGCGAGGCAGGGACGGGTGGGGGCTCCCATGCTCGCCGCGTTCTTGCAGTCATATGAGCCAGGGAGGTATACCGCGCCGTAGTCGTCATACTGGTCATGCGAGACCAGATTCCACACGTTCCCTTCGTCGAGCACTTGCGACAGCGCGACCGACTCAGGGGTGGAGAACGCGCTCGCGACCGCGATCAGCTCGTAGGTGCCAGGCTCGACGCTCCCGCGTTCTGTCCGGAGGGCGTCTTCGGGGCATCGAACCCAATCGGCGACGGGCGCGATGTTCCCACTCGTCCCGCCGTGGGGGCTTGAACTCACGTCCAGGTCCGGCCCGTCGCCTCCGATCATTCCGACGACGATTCCGTCCTTGACCACCAGCACGTCGACGCCCGACGTTCCGACGACGCCCACGCCTGCGTCGGTGGTGGGGGAGATGAGGGCCTGGAGCGGTGGAGCTGAGGCCCCGAAGTACGCGTCGCCGTCGGTGCCATCGGCGTATGAGGACAGCGTGAGCTGCAGGTCGTGGTCTTGGAGTTGAGGTGTCGGGGCGGGGTCGCCGCATGCGTACGCCGACGACGCGACCTCGAATTCGGGACCGCCCTCGAACGGGAACGTCGCGACGGACTTGGTCAGCCCAGGCGTCGGGCTCAGGCTCGGTATCGCGACGGTCTGGTCAGCGTCAGCGTCGGCGCCCAGCGCGCCTGTGACCGCGATTCCACCGAGGCCCGTGACCGCGACCAGCGCCGCGGCTCGGCCGGCCCAGCGCATGACGACGCGCCTGTGGATCGCTCGTTCGGCATCGGCGCTCAGAGCCGAAGGCGGCCGTAGGTGGTCCCGCAATAACAGCGCGAAGGCCTCTCGCATCCGGTGCGAGGTCAACGGTTGACGACCTCAACCTCGTCAACTGCGGCAGCGAAGTCGGGGAGCTCGTTCTCGCCCGTGGCGCGCGCAAGGGCGGGTGCCGCGTGCTCCAGAATCGCGACGGCCCTCTCCCTGGTGACTCCGAGCACCGAGGCGACGGCGTCGGTGCCCGATCCGTCCACAAAATAGGTGACGCACGCGAGGCGCTCGTATGGGGCGAGGGCCTCGAGAGCGATCGCGAGTCTGCCCTGTGCGGTCTGTTCGCGGGGGTCCGGGCGGGGAGGAGTGCCCTCCCGCGTGAGGGAGTCCTCGGCGGCAGATGTCGCGGTGTGGTCGCTTCCCTGTTCGCCAGTCCCCGCGTCGGCGCTTTTGGAATCCCCACCCGGGGTCGGCGGGGCGAAGGCCGCGGGGTCATGAGTGTGCGCGCCCGCGGTCGTGCCCGCGGTCGTGCCCGCGGTCGTGCCCGCGGTCGTGCCCGCGGTCGTGCCCGCGGTCGTGCCCGCGTGGCCGGAGGCAGAGTCGTGGCTCGGTACGGCCGCGGCCCCGCGTGCGAGGAGCCTGGCGGTCTCCGCCCGTGCCGCGAGACGGAGCTCAAGCGGCTTCAGTGCCTTGCGGCCCGATGCCGCCCGAGCGATGGCCTGATTCGCGACATCGATGGCGGTCGCATCGTCCACCACGAGGCGTGCCCAAGCCGTGAGCCATGGCATCACCCCCTGTGCTGCCTGGACCCTGGCCCTGCGTGAACCTATGCGGCGCGTCGGCGTCTCCTCGCTGCTCGCACCATCAGTGACGTAATAAGGACTCCTGCGGCGACGAGGACGACCGTCGCGATCGCGGGGCCTGCGGCCTGGGCCTTGCGCAGAGCGACCGGCTTGCGGAAGCGCAGGACGCCCCAGCCGTTCTCGGCGGCGGCCCTGCGTAGCGCGCGGTCGGGGTTGACGACGAACGCATGGCCGACGGCGCTGAGCATCGGGGAGTCGGTAATCGAGTCGGAGTACGCGTAGGACGAGGCGAGGTCGTAGCCGCGCTGTTGGGCGAGCTCGCGCATCGCGACGGCCTTGGCCTCGCCGTAGGCGTAGAACGTGATCTCGCCGGTATAGACGCCGTCCTTGATCTCCATGCGGGACGCGATCCAGTGTTCCGCGCCCAGGAGGTCGGCAATCGGGGCGACCAGCTCGCCGCCCGATGCGGACACGATGATCACGTCGCGGCCGTTCGCTTGATGGCGCTTGATGAGGGCGAGTGCTTCCTCGTAGACGAGGGGGTCGATCAGTTCGTGGACGGTCTCGTTGACCAGCGCGTTGACCTTGGCGATGTCCCAGCCCTGGACAAGCTCGGACAGGGCGTCGCGCAGGCGGTTGGTCTGGCGCTCGTCGGCCCCTCCGATCTCAAAGAGGAAGTGCGCGTACGCCGCGCGCAAGGCATCGGACCTGGTGAAGAGGCCTTCGCGAATGAAGGGGCGCGAAAACGCCGCCGACGATGACGTGGCGATGATCGTCTTGTCGAGGTCAAAGAATGCGGCGCTTTGTCCAGCCATGTGGCCACTGTAACGGGCGACCAGGCCTCGCGGTAGCCGCCACTATTGGGGCGCGTCGTTCGGGCGAGCGCTCTTGGTCGGCGGCTGCCCTGGTGGCGTCGTCCCCAAGCTGCTCGCGGCGTCGCTTGCCCACGCTGGTGCTGACGCGGATGCGCGACGCAGCGCCGTGCGCGCACCGTAGGCGCCATGACGAATCACTCCTGGCTACCCGAGTGGCTGCGCCTCCTGTGGGAGGTGCCCGGGGTCACTGACGTCCTGATCAACGGCCCCGGTGAGGTGTGGATCGACAGGGGCATCGGCCTCGAACGCGCCGAGACGGTGGTGGAGGGGCTGGTCGTCGCGGGATCTCCCGCCGACATCAGGGCGCTCGCGGTGCGGCTCGCCTCGCTGGCAGGCAGGCGGCTCGACGACGCATCGCCCGCCGTGGACGCGAGGTTGCCCGATGGGGCGCGCCTCCACGCTGTGCTGCCTCCCATCGCGGACGGCTGCGCACTGCTGTCGTTGCGGCGAGTGAGATCCGCGTCGATGACCTGGGAGGACCTGGTGTTTCAGGGTGCGGTGCACCCCTTGCTCGAGCCCGTGCTGAGGGGTCTGGTCCACGCCAAGGCGTCGGTCATCGTGTCGGGTGCCACGGGCTCGGGGAAGACGACGCTCCTCGCGACGCTCCTTGCGGAGGTCGACCCGAGCGAGCGCATCGTGCTGATCGAGGAGGCGGGGGAGGTGCGCCCGACGCACCCTCACGTGGTGAGACTCGTGGAGCGGCCCGCCAACGTCGACGGTGCGGGCGCCATCGGGATGGCACGGCTCGTGCGGGAGGCGCTGCGGATGCGTCCCGACAGGCTCGTGCTGGGTGAGTGTCGAGGCGCAGAGATCCGTGAGGTGCTGCTCGCACTCAACACCGGTCACAGGGGAAGCCTGACCACGCTGCACGCGAACGCGGCCGCCGACGTGCCCGCGAGGCTTGTAGCCCTCGGCGCGCTCGCGGACCTGAGCGAGCACGCGGTCGTGTTGCATGCCGCGGCGGCGTTTGCGGCCGTGATTCACGTGGAGAGGGATGCCGACAGGCGCCGCGTTGCGGAGGTTTCGATCCTGCAGTTGCGAGCGGGCGAGCTGGTGGCGGTTCCCGCCGCCGTGGTGGACGCGCGTGGACAGTTTTCCCATGGGGCGGCGTGGTCCCGACTGCGGCAGATCGCGGGGCTGACCGAGCGGCCGCTGACGGTGGCCGCGTGATGGCGCGTCGTCCAGTGTTGCCCACGCCCGAGGCTTCCATGAGTGACAGCGAAAGACTCGCGGCCGTCGCGGCGGCCTCGAGGGCGGGCGCCTCGGCGGCCGACGCCTGGCGCGAATGGGACCAGGGCGACGTGTCCGTGGTGGACGGGGTGCCTGACCTTAAGCGTGCCGATCCTCTCGCGCGGGATGCGCTCGCTGCGGCCAGGCTCGCGCATTCGTCGGGAGTGCCACTTGCGGACCTGCTGTCCGCGCTCGCGCGGGTCGAGGCCGTGCGGGAGTCCGCGCGCCTGTCCCGTGAGGCGTCGCTTGCGGGCCCGCGTGCCTCGGCGCGACTCCTGGGTTGGCTGCCTCTCGCAGGACTAGCGCTCGGCGCCCTGGTCGAGCCGAGAACCCTGGTGGTTCTCGTAGCGACGCCCCTCGGCTGGGTGCTGTGCGGCGCCGCCCTGGCACTCGTCGTGGCGGGCCGCCGCTGGATGAGCGCGCTCGTGCGCGCGGCCGTCGAGGCGGGGAGAGTGCCATGACAGAGGCCTCGAGCGTGGTCACGGTGTGCGCGTTGCTGGGTGCGACCGTGCGGTCTGGGCTCGACGTGCGCTCCGCCCTTGACCAGGTGGGGCGCGTCGCGGACGGGGACGCCGCACGGCTCACCGAGGTCGCGGAAGCCTTGGCAGCCGGTGTGTCGTGGGGCGAGGCGTGGTCGCGCGCACCGGAGCGCTTTGCCTCTCTCGCCAGGGTGCTCGGCACCGCATGGGAGCGCGGCGCCAGCCCCATCGACGCGCTCGACACCTTTGCCGCAACCCTTCTTGCACGGGCTCGCGCCGCGAGCGATGCGGCCAGCGCCGAGCTGGGCGTGCGCCTGACCCTGCCGCTCGCGCTGTGCCTTCTGCCCGCGTTCGTCCTCGTCGGCATCGTGCCGCTGCTGATCGCGGTGGGCGGAGCAGTCGTGGGCGACATGTCGGGCGGTGTGCCATGACCATTGCGACGCAGTGCACCTCACTGCACGGTGCAGCGCAGCACGACGCACTGCATCGCACTGCACTACACCGCACGGTGTCGGCGCGACACGTGTGGAGCCGGCCGAGGGGTCGGTTCTCCATCGGGAGGTAGCTCCCCCTACGAAAGGAACAGTGATGAAGAGACTCTTTGCCCGGCTGGAGGCTCGAGATGAGTCCGGAATGGCCACGGTCGAATATGCGCTTGTGACGGTGGCGGCCGCCGCCTTTGCGGCCGTGCTGATCGCGATCGTCAAGTCGCCCGAGGTGCGATCGGCGCTCTCGTCGATCGTGACTCAGGCCCTCAGTGGGGGATGAGGGCGTGCGAAGGTCGGCGGCCGGCGACGGGAGCGACGCAGGTTCCGTGACCGTCGAGTTCGCGATGGGCCTTCCCAGCCTCGTCGTGGTGTTGGCCTTCGCGCTTTCGGGCGCCGCCTGGGCGTTGGAGGTGCAGGCGGCGCAGGGCGGAGCCGGAGAGGCGGCCCGCGCGGCGATCGTGGATCAAGACGCCGTGGCTGCTGCCGTGGGCAGAGCCGCGAGCGGACAATCCGAGGTCAGCGTGCGCAGGGCGGACGGATACGTGACCGCGTGCGTGGTCGTTGACCGTGCGCCGTGGCCGCGAACGACGCGGTGCGCCACGGCGCGGGATCGGCCATGACGCGCGGGGTCGATTGGGGTAGGGCTCCTTGGCCGCGGTCAGACGAAAGCGGCTCCGCGACTCCCGTCGTACTCGCGACCCTGGCAGTGATCATCGCGGTTTCGCTTGCAGTCGTCGACGCGGGTGCGGTGCTCGTCGCACGGTCGACGGCCGCCTCGGCCGCCGATCTATCCGCGCTCGCGGCGGCCCGCGTCGATAGGGACGCGCGCGCCGAGGGCCATTCCCGTGGCGTGGCGCTCGGGACGGCGTGCGACACCGCTCGAGTCGTGGCCTCGCGCAACGGGACGACAGTGGTTGCGTGTCAACGAGGGGCCCAATCGTCGGTGATCCTCACCGTCGAGTCGCACACGGGGGCCTGGCCCGTCCCACTCGCGGCGTCTGCACGGGCCGGGGCGGCGCTGGGGTGAAACTCCCCCGGAAATTGAAGAACCCTGCGACGACTCAGGCTGAGGGATCTGGGCCGCCGCAGGGCGGCTTCCAGGATACGTGATTGAGAGCTCGACGCATAAGTGAAACGCCTCAGAACCTCGTACTCACGTGGGCGCGGGCGCCCCGGGACGACGTCTCGCGGCGAGGCCCATCCCGCTCAGTTCCTCGTACCTGGGCCGATTGGCCTACGTGAGCGTCACGGTGCCGAGCGAGGTCCAGACCTGCAGGGAGACCCATTCGAAGTCGCCGTCCGACGGTGCGGGGGCGATTGCGATCGGAAGGTCGGCAGGCGCGTCCTCGCTCGTGACGGAGGCATCGCTGCCAAAGGTCGAATCCGTGGTCGCGGATCGCGCGGTGTCCTCGTAGAAGACCGGGCCATCGGGAGACGGGGAGCCGTTGTCGAGGTAGATGTCCTGCTCGCTCAGGATCGTGTACGTGCCCGGACTGACCGTGGAAGGGGTGTCTCCCGTCCAGCAGCCGTTCACGTCGCGCCACAGGAAACTGCCGCTCAAGGAAGCGTCGGGTTCAAGTAGCCCGTCGGGCGACGGCGAGTTCAACAAGCCATTGGGGTCGACGGGCGTGAGGTACGACGTCGCGACGACCTTCCCGTCCTTGACCAGGTAGAGCGCCGAGCTTGGCTCGCCCCAGAAGCCTGGAAGGGTGTAACCCGACGTGTTGGTGACCGTGAGGTTCACCGCCGGATTGTCGTTGATCACCCAGCCGTAACTCACGCCGACCGATCCCGGCAGAGTCGCGTCGACGGACAGGAGAGGCCAGTTGGCCGAGGTGGTGGGGAAGGACGGGGTGGTGATGCCGTCGAGCGAGCAGCCGTAGTAGCCCTCGAGCCACGAGCTCTCGTCATCTTGCGTGAGCGAGTCGCCGGACTTGATCACACGCTGGCTGCCCGCGGCCATATCCCAGGCGCCGGTCACCGCGCGGGCGGCGTACTCGTCGCGCGCTGTCGAGGGCGTGAGGTAGTCGTCGGGGTAGACGACGGCGGGAGCGGGCTGATCGATGTACTGACCAAAGGGATCCTCGACCGCGTCGCCGGCGACCGTGAGCCTCACGCGATTCGAGACCGCGCGGTCGGCAGGGGCATCGGCGGCGGGGCCCACGAATCCGGGTTCGACGGCCTCGGCAGTGGAATCCCTGTCGGGCGCGACCGCGTCGGTGGCACCGCCTGTCACGGCGGCGTCGTCGGGTTCCGGCGCAGGGTCAACCGGGGTGAGCGGTGGCGGATCGTCCGCGACGGGAGGCAGGGTTGGGTCGGTAGCGACATCGGAGTAGAAGTCCTGGTAGGCGACCAGTTCGTAGTCGCCGCCAGGGAGGGGGGTGCCGTCCCAGCAGTTCACGAGATCGAGCTGGCCGTCCCGCGTGCCCGTGTAATCGGTGAAGTCTTGCATCTCCACGGCGGGCGACCCCTGTCCCGTGCCCACGACCATGCCGTCCCACAGCACCATGTACGCGGGTCCGAAGGACTGGAAGGTGGACTCCGCAGCGTCGGTCGATGGGGTGACCGTGAGCGCGGTGGTGATCGTGCTGCCGCCCTCCACCTCCGTCCCGATCTCTCCAAGCTCAAGCGAGAAGGCGTCCGACGCCATGGGCACCTCGTAGTCGAATGGGCGGGAGCCGCATAGGCCCCACGCGAGCTGGCTCGACCCGGCGGCGTCGAATGTGGGCGCCATCGCCTCCCTATCGCCGACGGCGGATTCGGCGGTCATTGCCGAATCGGCCGAACTGAGGGAGCCTGTCCCCGGGTGGATCACCGCGAGCGCGATCACTGCCGCAGCGCCCAGGCCGGCCGTGGCATTGGCCGCGCCGCGCAGGCGTTGGCCGCGCCGAATGCGACGCGTCGCGACGGATGTGGAGACACCCACCCCGTCGAGCGGCGCGCGGTCCGCGAGGCCGCGAAGAGAGTCCGAAAGTCTGGTCATGAGTGCTTCCTTTCCTGGCTGGCAACGGCGATTTCCTCGTGGAACGCGTCCCCCGCGTCGTCGAGGTTGCCGAGCCGTAGTTCAAGTGCGTGGAGGCCATCGGCGAGATAGCGCTTGACGGATCCGGGCGCGAGTCCAAGTTGGGAGGCGATGTCGGGAACCGTGAGGTCGTCAAAGAACCTCAGGACGATGCAGGCCCTGACGCGCGGAGGGAGGTCCGCAAGGGCGGTGGCCACGTCGGCGCTCAGGTCCGAATACGGGGTAGTCGATTCCTGCACGATGACGGGGCGGAAGAGGTGCTGCACGCGGGCCCACCGCTGCTGGCGCCGGTACTTGTCCACGTAGATCGTGGTGATGGCGCGGCGCACGTAGGCCTCGACCTTGGCCTGGGGCAGTCCCTCGCGGGGTCGCGAGAACGTCTTGACCAACGCATCCTGGACCAGATCCTGGGCGAGGTGCGGGTCGCCGCATACGACGTACGCGTAGCCGAGGAGGGCCCGTTCGCGTTCGCGAACCAGCCGCTCCATCCCTTCAAGCCTCGCGGCCATGGGTCCTCCCTGGTTGATGTTCACCATGTCGACGCCCGACGGGCCCAAAACGTTGGGGGCGAAACGTGTTGGGCCCTAAGTCCCGCATACCCCCTAGACTCGCGGAATAGTGCAGTAGCGCGCAATGGGGCGCGCTCATCGTCAAGGAGGACGAATGCGTCAGGCCGCCGTCTCTGGCCTCGAGCTCGGTAACGCGAGCATCGTCATCGTGGTTGTCATTGGAGTGGTCGCCGCCGCGGCCCTTTTGCTGTCCTGGACGCTACGCCAACAGGTGTTGCGCGCGCCTGATGGCACTTCGAAGATGCGCGAGATCGCGCTGGCTGTGCAGGAGGGCGCCGCGGCATATCTGAACCGCCAGTTCCGCACGCTGATCGTGTTCGCCGCGGTCGTGTTCGCCTTGCTGTTCCTCCTTCCCGGCGACGCGGGCGTGCGCATCGGCCGGTCGGTGTTCTTCCTGGTAGGCGCCTTTTGTTCCGCGTCGATCGGGTATATGGGCATGTGGCTTGCGGTGCGCGCCAACGTGCGCGTGGCCGCCGCTTCCACCGAGCCTGGCGGCCGGGTCAAGGGCGCGCGCATCGCGTTCCGCACCGGTGGAGCCGTGGGCATGGGGGTGGTCGGCCAGGGCCTCGCAGGTGCTGCCGCCGTCGTGTTCCTCTACCGAGAAAACGCGCCCGCGGTGCTCGAGGGCTTTGGCTTTGGCGCGGCCCTTCTCGCGATGTTCATGCGCGTGGGTGGAGGCATCTTCACCAAGGCGGCCGACGTGGGGGCGGATCTGGTGGGCAAGGTCGAGCAGCACATCCCGGAGGACGACCCCCGCAACCCCGCGACCATCGCGGACAACGTGGGTGACAACGTGGGTGACTGCGCGGGCATGGCCGCGGACCTCTTCGAGTCGTATGCGGTCACGCTCGTGGCTGCGCTCATCCTGGGCAAGGTGGCCTTTGGCGAGGAGGGCCTGATCTTCCCGCTCATCATCACGTCGCTGGGGGCGTTCACCGCCGCGATCGGCGTGTTCATCACCAAGGTGCGCGACGGCGAGCCAGGGCTCAAGGCCATCAACCGCGGCTTCTACACGTCGGCCGCCGTGGGCGCCGTGCTCTCTGCCATCGCGTCGTACCTCTACCTGCCCAGCACGTTCGCGGGCTTCCACGGCTCGTCGCTTTCGACCCTCGACGGCGATCCCCGCCTGGTCGCGACCGTCGCGGTGTTCGTCGGCATCGGCCTCGCTGGCGTGATCCTGTGGCTCACCGGCTACTTCACGGACACCGCGGGCAAGCCCACCCAGCGCGTCGCGCGCACCTCGCTCACCGGCGCGGCCACCGTGGTGCTCTCGGGGATTGGGCTTGGGCTCGAGTCCGCCGTCTACACGGCCACCGTGATCGCGGGCGCGATCGTGGTGCTGTTCTGGCTCGCGGGCGGCTCGATTGCGCTCGCGCTGTTCCTGGTGGCGCTCGCGGGCTGCGGGCTGCTCACCACGGTAGGCGTCATCGTCGCGATGGACACGTTCGGCCCCGTGAGTGACAACGCCCAGGGCATCGCCGAGATGTCGGGCGAGGTCGACGCGGAGGCGTCCAAGATCCTCACCGACCTCGACGCCGTGGGCAACACCACCAAGGCCATCACCAAGGGCATCGCGATCGCCACGGCGGTGCTCGCCGCCACGGCCCTGTACGGCGCCTACTCCGACGCAGTCAACGAGGCCATCCTGAAGGCGGGGGCCTCGGCGTCCGACTTCAGCTATGAGGTCATCAACCCGCTCACGCTCGTCGGCATCATCATCGGCGGCGCGACGGTGTTCCTGTTCTCGGGGCTCGCGATCGACGCGGTCACCCGCGCGGCGGGCGCAATCGTGTTCGAGGTTCGCCGCCAATTCCGCGAAATGCCAGGCATTATGAAGGGAACGCAGCGTCCCGAATACGGCCGCGTGGTCGACATCTGTACGCGCGACTCGCTCCGCGAGCTGGTGACCCCAGGGCTCTTGGCCGCGATGGCGCCGGTGTTCGTCGGCTTCGGGCTGGGCGTGGGGGCGCTTGCCGGCTTCCTTGCCGGAGCGATCGGCACGGGTGTGCTCATGGCCGTGTTCCTGGCCAACTCGGGCGGCGCGTGGGATAACGCCAAGAAGATCGTCGAGGACGGAAACTACGGCGGCAAGAACTCGCCCGCCCACGAGGCGGTGGTGATCGGCGACACAATCGGCGACCCGTTCAAGGACACCGCCGGCCCCGCGATCAATCCGCTCCTCAAGGTCATGAACCTCGTGGCTCTCCTCATCGCTCCCGCCGTGGTCGCGCTCAGCTACGGCGACGGAGCAAACCCGGTGCTGCGGTGGGCCATCGCGCTCGCGGCCGCGGCCATCGCGGCGTTTGCCGTGATCCGCGCCTCGTTGCGCTCTCATGAGGGCGGCCTCGAATTCGCAGCCGATGAGGCCGCTATCGCCGAGGGTCACGAAGACCGCGAGGCGCCTGTCGGGTAGCGGGTAGCGGGTGGCGCGGGTGCCGCGCTGCTCGAATCCCGCGGAATCGCGTTCCATCGCGCTTTTCTCACGGGTGCGATGCTGGCCGGATAAAGTTCCTCCGGGGTACATCACACGGGAGGACCACGCATGGGCGCCAAGGCGGCCGGATTGATCGCGCTCGACGACGACGCGGCGCTCGCGCTGCGCGCGGACCTCGACGACTGGACTATCGACGCGATCGAGCTCCTGGTGGGAGACGTTGCTGTGCGCGCCATGGCCCGCGAGCAGTTGCTCCCCGCGTTGGTCGCGGCCAGGGCATCGGACTCGCGGCTCGCGCTCGTGACGCGGCTGTTCAGCCTGGGGGACACGCTCACGCGCGCCGAAGTTGGCAGGGCCCTTCCCTCGTTGGGAGTCGGCCGTGCGATGACGGCGGGCCTGATCGAGGTCGCAGGGACGCTGCCGGGCGACGACGCTCGCGCGCTTGTCGACCTGAGGCCCTTCTCGGTTTCCGCGGCCCAGGGTGACCTCACGTGGTGGGTCGCGTCCGACCAAGGCGAGGCAATCACCGGCCGCCAGCTCACGGACGCCCATGTGCTCGGCATCGGCGGGGCGAGCGTGACGCTGGCCTCGATCGCGGTGCGTCACCACGTCGCGAGGGTGCTCGACCTGGGAACGGGTTCCGGGATCCAGGCGCTTCATGCCTCGCTTCATGCCGACGTGGTGGTGGCCACTGACATCTCCGATCGTGCCCTGGCCTTCGCGGCGTTCAACCAAGCGCTCAACGCTCCGCCCGCGCAGTGGGACCTGCGCAAGGGGTCGCTGCTCGAACCCGTGAAGGGCGAGCTGTTCGACCTGGTGATCTCCAACCCGCCATTCGTGATTACGCCCGCGGGCGCGCCCAGCTTCGAGTACCGCGACGGGGGAATGGGCGGTGACGACCTCGTGGCCACCCTGATCCGCGACGTGGGAACGGTGCTCGCGCCTGGCGGAATCGCGCAGATGCTGGGTAACTGGGAGATCGTCGAGGGCCAGCGGTGGGAGAGCCGCATTGAGGAATGGCTGGACGCCGCTCAAGTGCCTCTTGACGCGTGGTTCATTCAGCGTGACGTGCTCGATATTGCCGAATATGCGGAGACGTGGTTGCGCGACGCAGGGGTGACGCCCGAGCGTGGTCGCGAGGCCTTCGAGGCCGCCTACGAGGCGTATCTTCGGGACTTCGTCGCGCGCGGCGTCGAGGGTGTGGGCTTTGGCCTCATCACGCTGAGGCGTCCCGTCGATGGAGTGGTGACGCTGAGGCGTCTCGAGGAGCACGAGGGCGCCCTCGTCGAGCCGCTTGGCCCTCATCTGTCCGAGGTGATCGCGGCGCATGACTGGCTTGCCGCCCGCGACGATGATGCGGTGCTCGCGGAGCGCTGGACGGTGGCCCGCGACGTGACTCGCGAGACCTATGGGCGGCCCACGTCGCCCGATCCCGAGCACATCCTGATCCGTCAGGGGGGCGGCCTTGGGCGTGCGGTGAAAGCCGATACCGCCCTCGCCGGGTTCGTGAGCACGTGCGACGGCGAGCTCACCGCGGCGCAGATCTGCGGCGCGCTCGCGGCGCTCTTGGACGTACCGACCCAGACGATGCGGGACGGGATCGCGGCGGCCGTGCGCGAACTCGCGCGCGACGGAATGCTGGTGAGGGGCTAGGCGCTTCTCGCCGGGGGTGCGGGCGCCAGTACGAGGGCCGGCGCCGGCGGCGAGGGTCAGGGTCCGGGGTGTCGGTGGTGCGGGTAGTGCCGGGTGCCGGGTGCCGGGTGCCGGGTGCCGGGTGCCGGTGGTGCGGGTCGCGGCGGTGCGGGTCGCGGCGGTGCACGCCCGGCCGCTTCTCGCCGGCCGTCGGTGAAGAACTCACTACTCTCGCGACATCGAGGGGACATGGCCCCCTTGCGTGCGGGGCGCAGTGCACCGTAACTAGTGAGTTTTACACAGTCGGCGCGAGGGGTGCGGGTGGGGGCGCGAGGTGCTGGTGACGGGCACAGTCGTCGGGGCTCGCGACGGGCTGGCTTCCCGAGGCGCGAGCGCGCCAAGCGACACGCGTGCCCGCCCCGCAGCGAAACGCGGGGCGCCTGAACGGGATTGGGTCCTAGGTCCCGGACGCCGTGGACGGCAGAGGCGTACAACACTAGATGTAGGTATTCACGGGCAGCGAAGCCACTACATGTTGTGGTTCTAAAATCCGCCCTTGCCACTTGGGGAGAAGCCATGACAGCCGTAGAGGACACCACCGAGACCGTCGACAGCCTTCACACCGCGCCCATCAAGCGCGTGGAAGACCCGAACCCGCCCACTGCGGGGCTCGACGTGTTGACGCCCAGCAACGGGACGCCGCTCATCAGCGTCGAGGACTCGATCGAGGAATACCTGTTCCGCCGCGACTGGCGCGTCAACGCCAACGCGAATCAGGGTTACTCGCTCGGCGGGCTCATTCTCAACACGGCCGGCAAGGTGATCGCCAACTACTGGCTGAGCCACGTGTACAAGCCCGAGGCCGGAGAGGCTCACAGGGCCGGCGACCTCCACATTCACGATCTCGACATGTTCTCGGGATACTGCGCAGGCTGGTCGCTGCGCACGCTGCTCGCCGAGGGCTTCAACGGCGTGGGAGGCAAGGTCGAGGCCAGCCCGGCCAAGCACTTCTCGTCGGCCATTGGCCAGATCGTTAACTTCCTTGGCACGCTCCAAAACGAGTGGGCCGGCGCCCAGGCCTTCTCGAGCTTCGACACCTACATGGCGCCGTTCATCCGCCTCGAGGGACTCAACTACACCCAGGTCCGCCAGGGCGTGCAGGAGCTCATCTACAACCTCAACGTGCCGTCCAGATGGGGCACGCAGACGCCGTTCACCAACCTCACGTTCGACTGGCTCTGCCCCGACGACCTGCGCGGCGAGGTCCCCGTGATCGCGGGCCGTGAGATGCACTTCACGTATGGCGATCTCCAGGACGAGATGGACATGATCAACCGCGCGTACATCGACGTGATGACCGCAGGCGACGCCCAGGGTCGCGTCTTCACGTTCCCGATTCCCACGTACAACATCACCAAGGACTTCGACTGGGAGGGCGCCAACGTCGATGCCCTGTTTGAGATGACGGCCAAGTACGGGCTGCCGTACTTCCAGAACTTCATCTCATCCGACCTCGAACCCCACATGGTGCGGTCGATGTGCTGCCGCCTGCAGCTTGACCTGCGCGAGTTGCTCAAGCGCGGAAACGGCCTCTTTGGATCGGCCGAGCAGACCGGTTCGCTCGGAGTCGTGACCATCAACATGGCGCGACTGGGCTACCGCTATCAGGGTGATGCGCCCGCGCTCTACGCCGCGCTCGACCGACTGCTTGAAATCGCGCGGGACACGCTCGAGGTCAAGCGCGAGGTGATTGGCAAGGCGATTGACGACGGGCTCTTCCCGTACACCAAGCGCTACCTGGGGACGCTGCGCAACCACTTCAGCACGATCGGCGTCAACGGGGTCAACGAGATGATCCGCAACTTCACGGCCGACGTTGACGACATCACGACGGCCGAAGGCGAGCAGTTCGCCCTCGACGTTCTCGACCACGTGCGCGACCGCATGGTCGAGTTCCAGGAGGAGACGGGGCACCTATTCAACCTCGAGGCGACCCCCGCGGAGGGCACCACGTATCGCTTCGCCAAGGAAGACGGCAAGCGTTACCCGGGGATCCTTCAGGCAGGCACGCCCGAGAACCCGTATTACACCAACTCGTCCCAGCTTCCCGTGGGCTTCACGTCCGACCCGTTCGAGGCCGCGAGCCGCCAGAGCGCGCTGCAGTCCAAGTACACGGGCGGCACGGTGTTGCACCTCTATATGGGTGAGCGGGTGAGTTCGGCGTACGCGTGCAAGATGCTCGTGAAGCGCACGCTCGAGACCGAACGCCTTCCCTACATCACCATCACGCCCACCTTCTCGATCTGCCCCAGCCACGGCTATCTCGACGGCGAACAGCCCACATGCCCGCTGTGCGCGGCCGAGGACATCGAGACCGTATGCGAGGTGTGGACCCGCGTGATGGGCTACCACCGCCCCGTCCAGTCGTTTAACATCGGCAAGAAGGGCGAGCACGCCGAACGCGTGTTCTTCCGTGAGGGTGTCAGTGCCGACGCGTAACGGGCCAGCGCTGACACGGGGGGCGGCGCTTCCGGGTGCCGCACCAGGGGAGGGGCCTCTCGTGAGTCACGTGGCGAGCCTGTTTGGTTCGGGCACCGAGGTGAGCGCCGACGATTTTACGATTGCGGGCTTTGAGCCGTTCTCCACCGTCGACTGGCCAGGCAAGCTGGTGGCTACCGTGTTCGCGCAGGGTTGTCCGTGGCGGTGTAGGTACTGCCACAACGCCCAGATGCAGGACATGCTTCCGACCGGAACCGTGCCCTGGTCGACCGTCTTCGCCCACCTGGCGAGCCGCGCCGGACGTCTCGACGGCATCGTCTTTAGCGGCGGGGAGCCCACGCGTCAGGAGTCGCTTGTCCCCGCGATGCAACAGGCGCGGTCGCTCGGATTCCAGGTGGGGATGCACTCCGCAGGGGCGTACCCTGCGCGGCTCCGTGGCGCGCTCGATTTTGTGGACTGGATCGGGCTCGACATCAAGGCGACGCCCAAGGGGTATCAGCGCATCACCGGCAGGTCCGTGGCCGGTGAAAAGGCTTGGCAGTCACTCGAAATCGCGATCGCGTGGGGTGGCGATCTCGAGGTGCGTCTTACCGTCGACCCCACGACGCATACGCGGGACGACGTGTTCGAAGTGGTCAGCCGTGTGGAGTCGATGGGAGGGCCGACGCCCGTGATTCAGGAGGCACGCGGCGACGGCACGAGCGAGGAGTACCAGCTGGCCCTGGGCCGGCTACGGCTCACGGACGTGCTGAGCGCTGACGACCTTGCCGGACTGGTGAGCCGCTAGTTCGTTGTTGGCTCCTCCGGGGGTACTGGTCCGACGGCATCGGCCACTCGCTGCCACACGCTCGGGTGGGCCGTGAGGACACCGCTGCGACCGTCGCCCGGTAGGTATTCGGAGCCGTCGTGACGCCTCGACTCGAGGCCGGCCTCGCGTGCGATGAGCGCGCCGGGGGCGTGGTCCCATGGAAGGGAGCGCGTGAACGAGACGTAGTCGGTGAGCCCGGTGACCACGTCGAGGTAATCCCAGCCCGCACAGAAGCGGATGGGGGCGACGGGCCCGAGCGTGGCCGCGCGGTCGAGCAGTTCGTCGTGGTCCTTCGAGTCCAGGCGTCCGGCAATCGCGCCGCGAAGCGCGTCGGAGTCCGCAGGGGCCGGGGCCATAAAGCGTTCGCCGTCGAGAAACGTGCCTACGCCGAGCGCCGCATGGATCTCACGGCCCGTCGTCGGGTACGTGATCCAGGCGGCCTGCGTGCGTCCGCCATCCATGAGCGCGATCATGCACGCGAAGGTTTCCTTGCCCTGCACAAAGTTGCGCGTGCCGTCCACCGGGTCGACTACCCAGCACGCGCCAGGGGCTCCGACGATGTCCAGGAGGGAGGCGTCGGCCGCCGTGGCCTCTTCGCCCACGACGGGGATGTCGATGAGCTCGCGCAGTGCGGCGGTGAGCATGCGCTCGGCGTTTTCGTCGGCGTCGGTGACCAGGTCCCATTCATGGCTCTTGGTGCGGATCTCGCTGGCCTTGAGGGACCGCCAGCGCGGCATGATTTCGGCGGCGGTGGCGTCTGCCATCGCGGTGAGGACGGCGAGGGAAAGGTCTGGGGTAATGATGTGGGGAGTAAGGGTCACCTCACCATGGTCTCAGGTGTTGGCCATGGGGCCACTCGGCACAGGTCCTAGGTGGCCTCAAAGCGGGCCGGACTCGGGCGCGGCTCCCCGCCCAAACGGTGCAATGCCATACTGAAAAAGAGAGTGGCGTCTGTCACCCCGTGTCATGGCACCTGAGCCCGTATGTATTCTGTGACGGTCTCGGACCCGAGAAACAACCACGCCGGAAGTCAGGTTTTCATGGCTCACAAGCTCGTCATCGTCGAGTCGCCCACCAAGTCGCGCACGATCGGCGGCTACCTGGGTGACGACTACGAGGTGGTCTCGAGCGTGGGGCACATCCGTGACCTTCCGCAGCCGAGCGAGCTCCCCGCTGACAAGCGTGAGGGAGGCATCGGCAAGTTCGCGGTGGACGTGGACAACGGCTTCGCACCGTATTACGTGGTGAGCCCCGAGAAGAAGAAGGTCGTCGCCGAGATCAAGGCGAAGCTCAAGGGCGCGACCGAGGTCTACCTCGCAACAGATGAGGACCGCGAGGGAGAGGCCATCGCATGGCACCTTCTCGAGGTGCTGAATCCCAAGGTGCCGATTAAGCGTCTCGCGTTCCACGAGATCACCAAAGAGGGCATCATGCGCGCCATGGAGCACCCTCGCGAGGTCGACATGCCCCTGGTGGAGGCCCAAGAGGCGCGCCGCGTGCTTGACCGCCTGTACGGCTACGAGGTTTCGCCCGTGCTGTGGCGCAAGGTCGCCTCTGGGCTGAGCGCTGGCCGCGTCCAGTCCATCGCCCTTCGCCTGGTTGTCGACCGTGAGCGTGAGCGCATGGCCTTCCAGTCCGCCGAATACTGGGACCTCACCGCGACCTTCGCCGCCACGTCTGGCGCCGACGCGGGACGCAAGTTCGCCGCCAAGCTCAACTCGGTCGACGGCAAGCGCGTCGCCTCGGGCAAGGACTTTGACGACCGAGGCGTCCTCACGACCAACGAAGCCAAGGTCACCCACCTCACCGCAGGCGCCGCAGCGTCGCTCGCCGCCGGCCTCGCTGACTCCGACTTCGCCGTGTCCGGCGTCGACTCCAAGCCGTATAAGCGCCGCCCCGCCGCCCCGTTCATCACGTCGACGCTCATCCAGGAGGCCAGCCGCAAGATGCGCCTGGGCGCCCGTGAGGCGATGCGTGTGGCCCAGGGCCTGTACGAGCGCGGTTACATCACGTATATGAGGACCGACTCGCCCACGCTCTCTGGCGAGGCAGTGCGCGCCGCCCGCAAGCAGGCGATCGAGCTGTACGGCTCCGACTCCGTCCCCGCATCGGCCCGCGTGTACTCGACCAAGGACGACAGCGCGCAAGAGGCGCACGAGGCGATCAGGCCGTCCGGAGACACCTTCCGCACTCCGGAGTCGGTGCGCGCAGAGCTGCGCGGCGAAGAATTCCGCATGTACGAGCTCATCTGGAAGCGCACCGTCGCCTCCCAGATGGCCGACGCGACGGGCACCACGTCGACAGTGCGCATCGGCGCGAAGAGCGCGAACGGCCACGCCGTCGAGTTCTCCGCCTCGGGCACCATCATCACGTTCCCCGGCTTCCTCGCCGCCTATGAGGAGAGCCGCGAGAAGGACCGCTACGAGGACGACGAGGCCAAGGTCGCCGACGAGAAGGACGCGCGCCTTCCGCAGCTGGCCCAGGGGCAGGCCGTAGACGCCGACGGCCTCGAGCCCGTCACTCACTCGACGACGCCGCCGCCACGTTTCACGCAGGGCTCCATGATCAAGGAGCTCGAGGACCGCAAGTTCGGGCGCCCGTCGACGTATGCCTCGACCGTTGACCTGATCGTGGCCCGCGGCTACGTGCGCGTCGCCAATCAGACGCTCATCCCCACGTGGATCGCGTTCTCGATCGTGGGCCTCATGGAGGAGCACTTCGGCTGGCTCATCGACTATGACTTCACCGCGGACATGGAGGCGGGGCTCGACCTCATCGCGACCGGCAAGGCCGACCGCACCGAGTGGCTGAGCACGTTCTACTTTGGCACTGACGGCGCGACGGAGGGGCGGGCAGAGGGGCTCAAGGCGCTCGTCGAGAACCTGGGCGACATCGACGCCCGGGCGATCAACACGTTCCCCGTCGGCGACGGAATCTCGCTGCGCGTCGGCCGGTATGGTCCGTACGTCGAGCGTGACGTCGACGGCGAGATGCAGCGCGCGTCCGTTCCCGAGGACCTGGCGCCCGACGAACTGACAGTGGCGGTTTCCGAGGAGCTGTTCGCGTCGCAGGGTGGCGAGGAGCGCGAGCTCGGAACCCACCCCGAGACCGGGCGGCCCGTCGTGGCCAAGGCCGGCCGCTTTGGTCCCTACGTGACCGAGGTGCTGCCCGAGGACTCGAAGGCCAAGCCGGGCACGGCGTCGCTCTTCTCGTCGATGCAGCTCGAGACCGTCACGCTTGCCGACGCCGTGGTGTTGCTGTCCCTGCCGCGCGTCGTGGGAGTTGATCCCGCCGACGGCGCCGAAATCACCGCGCAGAACGGCCGCTACGGCCCGTACCTCAAGAAGGGCACGGACTCGCGGACGCTCGACAGCGAGGACCTGCTGCTCGACATCACGCTCGAGCAGGCGCTCGCGATCTACTCCGAGCCCAAGCGCGGACGCGGACGCCCCACGGCGCCCCCGCTCGCCGAGTTCGGCATCGACCCCGTGAGCGAGAAGCCGATCGTGGCCAAGTCCGGCCGCTTTGGCGACTACATCACGGACGGCACCACCAACGTGACGATCCCGCGCGGCGATACCGTCGAGACGCTCACGCCCGAGCGTGCCGTCGAGATGCTTGCGGACAAGCGCGCGAAGGGCCCGGCCAAGAAGGCGGGACGTCGTGCTCCCGCGAAGAAGCCTGCTGCGAAGAAGAAGGCGCCCGCGAAGAAGGCCGCGGTGAAGAAGCCTGCTGCGGCAAAGGCCGCTCCCAAGGCGGCTGCAGCCAAGAAGCCTGCGGTCAAGAAGGCGGCAGTCAAGAGGGCCGCGCCCGAAAAGGAGTAGTAGCGCCACAACCTCGGACCCACGCTCTTCGTTCTTATGCCAACGACAGGGGGCATGGTGGCTGAGTACGAGGCAGTTCTGCGTGAGACGCTCGCGGAGGGCTCGGCGCGGCTGGCCGCGTATGGCTACCTACTGACCGGCTCGCAGGATGCGGGCGAGGAGTTGGTCCAAGAGGCCGTCGTCAAGGTTTTCGCGCGTCGCCGCGCCATCCCCAATGCCCGCGCGGGTGAGGCGTATGTGCGAGCCGCGATGCGCACCTTGCACGTTGACGGGGTTCGCAGGGCGATCCGGTGGCGCAGGCTGATGCCCGGCCAAGTTGCGCCGTTGATCGTCGACGATTCGGCGGGTGCCATTGACGCGGCCGACGCCTTAGGCCGCGCGCTCGCGACCCTCGCCCCACAGCAGCGCACAGCGATCGTGCTGCGCTACTACGACGACCTCGCGCTCGCCGACGTGGCCGCCGCGATGGGCCTCGCCGTGGGGACCGTGAAGCGGTACGTGTCCGACGCGCTCGACCGCCTCGCGACCGCCGTGGGCGATCAGGACCTCGAGTTTGAACGCATTACCGTGACCGAAAGGGGTCAGTGATGGACCTCCGCGTAGAACTCGAACGGCGCGCCAGGCTGGCCAGCGCCTCCGCGGCCTCGCGTCTGGGCGCGACCGGCGCCGGTGACGCGCTCGTCGCTTTGGTGGGGCGGCGTCGCCGTCGCCGCGCTGCTGTTGCTGCGGGGACCGGTGCCGCGTGTGTGGCCGCCATTGTGGGCGTCGTCGCGTATGTGGGCCCGTGGTCGCCCTCCGCTGTCGCTCCGGCCGCGGTGACCTCGACCGGCACCACGGTGATCGATGCGTCGACACCTCTGGCCGATGCCGCGTTCTCGTTCCCCCGGTATGGCGAGAAGGCGCCCTTGCTCTGCCACGAGCTGTACGCGGTGCCCTCGGGCGCCACCCGGCAGATCGACGACGCGAGCCGCTGGCCGCTGACGGTGACCGCGTCGGCCGCCGTGATGAGCAGCAATGCCGGGTCGCTTGGGCTGGGAGAGGATCTGCTCACGTGGACCGCTCAGGTATCGCCAGGCGTCGCAGTAGAGGACCTGGCCTTCACCGCCTATGCGGTGGTCGTGCACGAGGGTCGCGTGGCGGCGTCGAGCTTTCTGGGGAGCCAGGAGCCTGCGGGCGGCGGGGTGCTCGATGCACTGGATGCTCCGGTTCCGGGACTGTGCGGGGACATCACTGCCAACACCTACCCCGACGACGGCGAGTACACGTTCCACCTGTGGGTTCAGGTGGTCGACTCTGCGGGAACTCCGGTGGCTACCGTGATCGACCCCGTCGCGCCGGTCACGCTCACGGTGACGGGGATCGCTGACTACTGGAATGCTTCGTCAACCTTCAACGGCTATCCCAACGTGTCGCTCGACCCCATCACGTGCGGCGACCCGAGTTCAGCGGAGGGGCATCTGTGGGACAGCTCTGGCTACTCGGAAACCCTGCCCGTGGGGGTGTCCATGCCTGAGTGGGCGGCGTCGATTGCCGATGGGCCCGCCCCGAGTGTGCGCGCATGGCTTGGCACGCCGCTTCTCCCCGACAGCTTTGCTGTGGCGCAGGCCTTCGGGGTGGTCGATGGCGTGGTGGTGGCAGTGGGAGAGATGGTGGGCGGACTCGAGGCGCTGAACTACTCTGCGACGCTCGACGTCAGTTCGCCGTGCGGCGTGAGTGCGCCGTCCTCGATGGACGTGTACGTGCTGCAGGAGGCGCTCGTCGGAGACGGGACCAACGCACAGGTGCAGGGTGCGGTTGTCTTCAAGCTCGGCCCGGTCGTCGTGGTGCCGACGTTCGCCGCGATCGGCACGGTGGCTCCGCCCGTGATCTCGATGGCTGAGGCGCCACCGGCGTGCGGGGACGAATGGGCAGCCGAGCCGTCCGCCGTGCTGCACAATGACACCGCGTCGGACGATGTCACGGGAGTCTTCCTCGAGCCGTCATCGACGGGGGGTAGCTGGGATGTGGGCCTTGCCACGCCAGATAACGTGAAGCCCGACGTGAGGTGGATCTCTGCCTCGTATGCGGTCGCCAGTGGCCGGGTGGTGGGAGTCTCGACACCAGTGCTGCGGGTCACTCCCACCTTTAGTGCGGCCATCATTCCTGAGGCGGACCCCGCTTCGTGTTCCGGCGGCGCAGTGGGCGAGGTCACCCAGCACGTCGTGATCCAGGCGGTGACGTCCTCGGCCAGTGGCGACTCCGCCGTACCGCTCGCGACGTGGGTTGATCCGTTTGGTCCGTGAGGACGGCTAGCCTCAGGGGTGCGGGTCGGCACTCCTGATACAACGCTTTGGGCCCGCCCTGCGTTTGTGTGTCGACCGAAGGGACGCACATGAAACAGCGCGACGTGTTGGGCGAGATGCTCGACGTGGCGGCCGACAGGCTGGCCGCTTACGGGTACCTGCTGACGGGCTCGCAGCATGCGGGTGAGGACCTGGTGCAGGACGCGATCGTCAAGGTGTTCGTGAGGCAGAGGCGGCTCGATGGGCCCCAAGCCGCTGAGGCGTATGTGCGGGCCGCGATGCGCACACTGCACGTGGACCGAATGCGACGTGAGACGCGCTGGCGAGGGCTCATGCCCAGGCTGGTTGACCGCTCGGTTGCGCCCGACCCCGAGACCGCGAGTGCCGACCACGACCGCGTCGGCCGTGCCCTCGCGTTGCTTGCCCCGCAAGAGCGCACCGTCGTCCTGCTGCGCTTCTACGACGACCTCAAGGTCGCCGACGTCGCCGCCCAGATGCACCTCGCCGAGGGCACTGTGAAGCGGTATCTCTCCAATGCCCTCGACAAACTCGCGGGCGAACTTGGAAGCGTCGACGACTCCACCGAGCGCGTTGGCCTCGTGGAAAGGAAGAAGTGATCATGGACCTTCACGAAGAGTTTGAAAGCTATGCCAGGGTGGGCGCTCCGGAGTCGGGTGCGCGCCTCCGTGGGGCGGATGTGCGTGCGCGTCTGGATGCGCGCGTGGTGCGTGGGCGCCGGGTGCGCAACGCCAAGGTGGGTGCGGGGACCGTGGCGGCCGTGGGCGCGTTTGCCTTCGGTGCCGTGATGGTGCCGCGCCTCGACTGGGGCGTGTCGAGCCCGGTGGGTTCGCCTTCGCTCAGCGGTGACCTGAGTATTTCTGCGGCGCCAGGGGATGACCAGGTTTCGTCGCCGTCGCCGTCGCCGTCGCCGTCGCCGTCGCTCTCGCGGCCCGCACTGTCCGATCCGCTGGGCGGGCCTGCGGTCACTGTCCTGCACGCCCTTGGCCAAGAGGGATACCTCTCGAGTGTCGACAGGATCTGGCAACTCACGGGGCCGGCTACGTGCGAGGGCATCGCCGCGGAACCGTACGGCGGTGCGGATGGCGGCCAGCCTGGCGAGGACTCGACTTTGCCCGTTCCCGTTCCCTCGTGGATCGAGGACGGTCGCCTGTACGGATGGGGAGACGACGTCCTCGTGGGCGGGTACCCGATTCCGGTAGCGTCTGCGAGCGACGACCATGTCGTTGTGGGTGGAGATGCCTCCGTTGAGCAGTTTGGGCGCGACGCGATGCTCGTGGTCACGGACCGTCATGAAGTTTCGTGGGGTTACACGCTCACGTGGAGCTTCATCGGTGACCCCGAGCATGACGCGCCCGGCACCTTCGTCAGCATGTCCGACACGTATGCATGCAACGGCGATGGGGTGCCCGCCGCGGGCATGTACAACGCGAGGATCGGCTACCTCGCGGCGGACGGAACCTACGAGGTGATAGAGCTCGCGCCCATCGAAGTGGTGGATGGCGTCCCCTCGCTGCCCGAGGTGAACGCCCAGGGGTAGGGCCGGAGGCCGTGGGGAGGTTGGTCAGGGGCGGGTGGCGACGGGGAAGCCTGTCGCCACCTGTCCGCTCGCCGCGTGCTGCCCGTCCGCTGCCCGTCCGCTGCCGCACGGTGCATGCACCCGGTTTGAGTCGCGTGAGCACCGCCAATCGACATCCGACTCTCTGTCTCCGCACAAGTCGGTGATCGAGTGTCGATCGGCGGTGCTCACGCGACGCTCCGCTATCCACAGATCGCGGCTCCACTGCCCGGTGGTCACGGGTTGACCGGCACTGTAGGTGAGTGGACATCGTTCGAGCGCTCGATGAGTTGGGCGGCGCCGCGCGTCGCACGGAGCTGCTCCGCGCGGGCGTGCCAGAGCGGTCGCTGCGCCGGTCGGTGCTGGAAGGTCGCGTCGAACGGGTGGGAGACGGTACCTATGCCCTTCCCTGGGCGCCGAGGGAGGTTGCCCTCGCCCGGCTCTTTCGCGCGAGGCTCGGGTGCGTGACAGCCTGCGAGCACTGGGGCTTGCCCGTGTGGGAGCGCGATGAGGTGCCGCACCTCATCGCGCCGCGCGACAGGTCGTGCTCGCGGAGAGGTGTGAGCGAACTAGGTCAGGTTGTCATGCATCGCACATCGACGCCGCTGCCGAACCGTTTGTGGGTTCCTGTGGCACAGGCGATCGATCAAGCCGGATGGTGCACGTCACCGGTGGGGCAGCTCGTTATTGTCGATGCCGCGCTGCACGCCGGGGTGCTGTTCCCCGGCGACCTCGCGCACTTCGAGGTGCGCGATGCCCGCCGTCGCGCATGGTTGCGCCGCATGGCGTCCGGTGCTGCCGAGTCGCCGCTCGAGACCGTCGCGAGAGCCGCGATGATCGCGGCGGGTCTGCGAGTCGCGGAACAGGTGGTCGTACCCGGGGTGGGACGGGTGGACTTTGTGGTTGAGGACACGTGCGCCGTCGAGGTTGATGGCTGGCAGTTCCATCAAGGGCGGGAGGCCTTCGAGCGTGACCGGGCGCGCGACCGACTCATGCTCGCACGCGGCATGCCTGTCATGAGGCTCACAGCCCGTGAACTCAGAGATGACCCGTGGGCCGTCGTGATGCAGATTGCGGGGGTGGTGGGCAAGGCTCCGCGGCGGGACCTAGAGCGGCGTCTCGCGTGGGTGTTTGGGCGCTCGGGGGAGAAGCCCGGCGAGGGTTTCGCCCCCCAGAGCGTCGCGTGAGCACCGCCAATCCACATACGGTTGCCGTCTTGTGCGGGGGTTGAGAAGTGCGCGTCGCCTGGCGGTGCTCACGCGACGCCTGGCCCCGTACAGGGTGGGTTGCGGCGTGGCGGCGGGAAATCGCTCGAGCGCCCGCCGAGCCGCCGGCAACCTCAGCACGTGGGCTCGCAATCACGGCGCCTGGCTCGCCCCCGTGGACTCGAAACGTTACGAAACGACCGGGTCTAGACTGACCGCATGAATGCTCCCGATCCCATGTCCGCACCAGCCATCCGCTGGGGAATCCTCGGTGCAGGCGGCATCGCCGCCAAGTTTGCCGAGGCCGTGAACGTCTACACGTCCTCGACGGTGGTGGCAGTCGCCTCTGCCTCGTCCCTGGAAAAGGCCCAAGAGTTCGCCAAGGTCAACAACGCCGGCGATGCCTACCAGTCCTATGCCGAGCTGGTCGCTCGTGACGACATCGACGCCGTCTACGTGGCCACGACCCATAACAACCACCACGAGCCCGCGATCCTTGCGATCGAGGCCGGAAAGAACGTGCTGGTAGAGAAGCCCTTCGCACAGAACTCGGCGCAGGCTGCGTTGATCCTCGCGGCAGCCGAGAAGGCCGGCGTGTTCGTCATGGAGGCCATGTGGACCAGGCACCTGCCGCACGTCTACAAGCTCCGTGAGGCCGTCTTGGCCGGCGAGATTGGCGACGTCACCGCGGTGATCGCCGACCACGGCCAGAAGCTCACTCACGTGCCCCGCATGTACAGGGCCGACCTCGCGGGCGGCGCGCTGCTCGACCTGGGTGTGTACCCGATCGCGTTCGCGCATGACTTCCTCGGCATGCCCACATCTGTGACGTCGATTGGTGACCTCACCGACGAGGGCGTCGACAACCAGGTCGCCATGATCTTCGACTACCCGACCGCAGTGGCATCCCTGCATACCTCCATGGTGGGCAAGTCGGCGAATACCGCCCAGATCATCGGCACCACCGGTCGCTTCGAGGTGGACGGCTGGTTCTACACGCCCACCAAGATTCGCCTGGTGCGCGACGATGTCACCCAGTGGGAGTTCGACGGCACCGTGCCCAATGGCTTCCAGTTCCAGGCCGCAGAGGTGGCGCGCTGCATCACCGCAGGGCTCACCGAGAGCCCCATTAAGACGTGGGAAGACACTCGTGAGGTGATGGCGCTACTGGACAAGGTGCGTGCACAGATCGGCGTGATCTTCCCGAACGAGAAGTAGGCAGCGGCGCTACACACTCACGGCGCTACACACCAGCGGCGCTCCACAGTGACGACGCCGTCATGCGTGCGAATGACGAGGGGCCCGGCGGACATCCGCCGGGCCCCTCGTCATTGGTTCGCGCCGGTATTAGCCGGTGAACGTGGGGTCTGCTGCAGCGCCGTCAGCCGCGAGGGCCAACGGAACGAAGCTGAAGACGGAGGCTCCGCTCATGTTGCCGTCCCAGTCGCCAGACCAGAAGGCCGTGAACGTGGAGCCGGACACACCGTATGACTGCAGCGTGGGGACGCCGCCTTCATCGATCGCGAAGTGCACGCCGCGGGCCTTGTAACTTCCGCCCGAGAGGCTGAGGGCCAGGTCGTCTCCCGGTGAAAACTGGTCGTCCCAGGGCTCGAATAGGTTGTCAGAGAGGACGGTGGCGGAGGCGAACTCCAGACCGTGCATCGTGATCACGACGTACGCCTGCTCAAAGTTGCAGTAGTCCTCGCCGCCCGTGACTGTGATCGTGGTCGGGTTAAGCGAGATATCGACGGTCGCATCGCCGCAGTAGCCCTCGGGATTTGAGGTCGCGTCGGTGCCGAGGAGCTCGATGCCCTCGTCGACCACGACGCCGTTGACCTCGAAGACCATGGGGCCTGCATCGCCGGGGAAGCCAAGCTCGACACGGATGTCAGCCGTGATGGCGTCGGGAGCGGCGGCGGTCTCCGTGGGGCTAGCGGTTGCGGTCGCGGGGGGACTCGCAGTTGCGGTCTCGGTGGCCGGAGCGCTTGACGTCTCGAGGGGAGGCTCGGTGGCAGGGCTGCTGCTGCTGGTTGACGTCGACGTCCCCGAGGTGATGGTGGGGAGCGTCGCCGCGGTGGCGTTCGACGCGATGCCCACGACGACCACCGACGCGAGGACTGCAATGGAAAGGGTGACTGTGCTGAACTTTGCCATGGGAATCCCTTGAATCGTGTGACGTACGTCACGTTGCACACACAGTAGCAGTGCTCGGCGTAGGACGAAAGGCCCGCGGTAAGGTGTGCGGGTGACTACCCCCTTGAGAGCGTCCGTGTGGGCTTTCGCGCTGGTCGCGCTGCTCGCGCTGTCCGGTTGTGCCTCCCACGACACGGTGGCCCCGAGCGAATCGGCAGCCCGGGAAGCCGCGCCGCAGGCGAACCAAAACTCGGGCAACAGCAACAACAGCAGCGGCGGAACGAGCGGCATCGCGGCTGACGCGCTCACTGACAACGGCACGGAGCGTTCGGCGGCGATCGCGACGGCTACCCACACCAGCATCGACATCTGGGACGAGCCCGGCGGCGCGGTGGTGTCCACCGTCGACGCCGCGGACGTCCTCACGGCTCCCAAGGCCACGCCCTTGGTGTTCTTGGTGAAGTCGCAGCAGGTCGATTGGTACGAGGTCTACCTCCCCGTGCGGCCCAACGGCTCGACGGGTTGGGTGCGGGGCTCCGAGGTGCGGCTCACGGGCACGGAATTTGCGCTTGATGTGTATCTCGCGGATCACACCCTCGTGCTGAGCAAGGGCGGTGAGGAGCAGGCCCGCTATCCCCTTGGCGTGGGCCGTTCCGACCGCCCGACGCCGGGCGGCGTGTACTACCTGCGCGAGTTGCTGGTACCGCCAGACCCCACCGATGTTTACGGCCCCTACGCCTACGGGCTTTCGGGCTTCTCGCCCGTGCTCGACAGCTTTCGCGGCGGCGACGCGGTGATTGGCCTCCATGGCACCGACGAGCCGGCGTCGATCGGTGGCGAGGTCTCGTCGGGCTGCCTCCGCATGAACAACGCCGACGTCACGGAACTCGTCGAGGACTATGGGCTTCCGCTGGGGACGCCGGTCTACATTCACGACTAGTCGGGGACTGGCCGCGAGCGGGTGACTCGCCCGGGCCAACCGACGGGGTAGACGGGACATCGCCGACGCTCGTCGTGTCCCCGCGTGACGGTACCGTAGTCGCATGGCTGGCCCCGGATTTTGGATCGTGTTTGAGGGAGGCGACGGCGTGGGCAAAACCACGCAGATCGACGCCCTGCTCGCATGGCTGCGCGGAGAGCGCGCGATGACCGAAGTGGTGGCGACGCGCGAGCCTGGCGGCACCCCGTTGGGCGTCGAGTTGCGTCAGGCCGTGATGCATGGCGATCACGTGGCCCCGCGCGCGGAGGCCCTGCTGTACGCGGCCGACCGCGCCCACCACGTGGCGACCGTCGTGCGCCCCGCGCTCGAGCGTGGCGCGGTCGTGGTGCAGGATCGCTATCTCGATTCGTCGATCGTCTACCAAGGCGGCGCACGGGGGCTGGGCGACATGGTCGAACAGATCTCCGTATGGGCCACCGAGGGGGCGTTGCCAGACCTCACGGTCGTGCTCGATATGGCTCCGCGCGCCGACCGCCTCGCACGCGAACTCGACAGGGTCGAGCGAGAGACGGCAACTCATGCCGACCGCATACGCGAGGGATTCCGCGCCCTCGCAGCCCGCGAGCCCGCGCGCTACGCGGTGATCGACGCGGCACGTCCCGTCGACGAGGTCGCGGCCGACGTTCGCGCCGCAGTCGACGCCGCGATGGCAAAGACGGGCGCGGCGTGACGTTGCCGGGGGTGTGGGCGGAGGTTGTCGGCCAGGACGCCCAGATCGAGTCGCTCAGGGCGGCCATTGCGGATCCGGCGGCCATGAATCATGCGTGGCTCATCACGGGCCCGCCAGGCTCCGGCCGGTCGCATGCGGCGCGTGCCTTCGCGGCCGCGCTGCAATGCGAGAACGGCGGATGCGGGGAGTGCCACGCGTGCATCACCGCGTTGAGCGGCGCTCACGCCGACGTCACGAGGGTCACCACCGAGAAGGTCACCATCTCGATCGACGAGGTGCGCGATCTGGTGGGAGTGGCCCAGCGTCGGCCTAGCGGCGGACGCTGGCGAGTCATCATCATCGAAGACGCGGACCGCATGACCGAGCGCACCTCGAACGTGCTGCTCAAGGCCATCGAAGAGCCGCCGCCGCGCACCGTGTGGGTGCTGTGCGCGCCCCATTCGCACGACGTGGGCGTCACCATCAGGTCGCGATGCCGGATGGTGTCCCTCCGTACCCCCGCACCCGAGGTGGTCGCCAAACTGCTCGTCGAGAGGGACGGCATTGCGCCCGATCTCGCGCTTGAGGTCGCGCACGCCGCCCAGAGCCACATCGGCATCGCGCGGCGGCTTGCCAAGGACCCGCAGGCGCGGGCCAGGCGCGATCAGGTGTTGGCGCTCGCAACCGAGGTGCGCGGCGTGGGCGATGCGGTGCTTGCCGCGGCGGACCTTGTGGGAGTCGCGGAGGAGGACGCCGCGGCGGCCTCCGAGGAGCGCAACGCAACCGAGAAGGCGGAACTGCTCGCGGTGCTCGGCGCGGAGACGGGCAAGCTTCCCCCCGCATTGCGGGCGCAGGTGCGCGACCTCGAGGACGATCAGAAGCGCAGGGCCACGCGTCATAAGCGCGATGTGCTTGACCGTGCGGTCACGGATCTCATGTCGCTCTACCGCGATGTCGCGGTGGCGCAGGTGGGCGCGACAGTGGAGCCTCTTAACTCGGCGCATGAGGGCCGAACTCGTGAGCTCGCGACTAGGACCACTCTCGAGGACACGATCCGTTGCCTCGACGCCCTCGCGATGGCCCGCACCCGGCTCAGCGCGAACGTGCAGCCGTTACTTGCGATCGAGGCGATGATTCTGGCGTTGCGCCCGCGCGTGTAACGGGTCACATGGCGCGGAAACCGCGTGGGCACCGTTTACGCTCGAACCATGAAGCGCATCGCAATCCTCGTCGCCTCGACGCTGGTTCTCTCAAGCTGTTCCCTGATCCCCTTTGGTGATGACTCCTCCGATGGGGACGCGTCGGGCGCACCCGTCGACAACACCCCCGTCGTAAGTGGCCCGCCCGCGGACCCCTTCTCGTCGCCGGTGTACGACCAGGAGCTCGAGTGGACGTCATGCGGGGACTATGAGTGCTCCACCGTCGAGGTTCCCCTTGACTGGTCGATGCCCGATGGCGCGACCATCTCGATCGCGATCAACCGCAGGCCCGCGAATGACCAGGACGACCGCATCGGTTCGCTGCTGATCAACCCGGGTGGGCCCGGCGGTTCGGGCAAGGACCTGCTTGAGGGCCTCGAGGCCTCGGCGGGACAGAAGGTGCTCGACAGCTACGACCTCATCGGGTTTGACCCCCGTGGGGTGGGCGACTCGGCCCCGCTCGACTGCGGTGACGGCGGCACGCTTGATTCCTACTTTGTCGATGACTTCCTGGTGCTCAACCAAGCCGACCTTGACGAGGCGTCGGCCCGCAATACGAGCTTCGCCGAGAACTGTCGCGAGCTGTCGGGACGCATCGTCCAGAACGTGGACACCGTCTCGGTCGCGCGCGATATGGACGTGATCCGCGCGGTCTTGGGTGACGAACGGCTCAACTACCTGGGCTTCTCGTATGGAACGCAGCTGGGTGCCACGTATGCGGAGATCTACCCCGAGAACGTGGGGCGCGTGGTGCTCGACGGCGCCGTCGACATCTCGCTGCCGTCCGAGGAGCAGGGCCTGACCCAGGCGGCGGGCTTTGAGAATGCCCTCAAGAACTTCATCGTGTGGTGCCAGGGGCAGGACGATTGCCCTCTTACGGGCGACGTCGAAGAGTCCCGCCAGCAGATCGCGGATATCGCGACCACGGCGAGGGACAAGACATACCCCTCGGGCACCGACACCCCCGTCGATGGCAACCTCATGATCTACGGCATGGTGGTCACGCTGTATGACCAGGAGTCGTGGCAGTACCTCGAGCTCGCGCTCGACGAGGTGATCAACGACGGCACGGCCTCGTACTTCTACGCGCTGGGGAACTTCTACCTTGATCGCGACGGCAACACCGGCGAGTACCTCGGCAACTCGACGGTCGCCTTCTCCGTGATCTCGTGCCTCGATAGCGAGCAAGAGGACTGGACCATCGAGAAGCAGCTCGACTTTGCCAACCGCATCGAGGAGGCCTCTCCCACGTTCGGATGGTGGTTCTCCGGATCGGGTGGCTGCGAGGGCTGGCCGTATCACGCCGACGAGACGGTCACGAGTATCGATAAGGCGAAGTCCGCCGCGCCGATGCTGGTGATAGGCACCACCAACGACCCCGCGACGCCGTACAAGTGGGCAGAGTCCCTGGCCGAGCAGTTGGACGCGACGCTGCTCACCTACGACGGCGAGGGACACACCGCATACGGTCGTTCAAACCAGTGCATTATCGACGCGGTGGACGGATTCCTGGTGGACGGCGTGATGCCAGCCGCTGGGACGCAGTGCTGACGCCGACGCTCGGATTGGCCTGAGTGCGGCCTGGGTGCGGCCTGGGTGCGGCCTGGGTGCGGCCTGGGTGCAGGCGTGCCCGGCGGGGCGCATCGGGGCGTGATTTGGCGAGGGCGTTCGACCGGCTAAGATAGTGACCCGCGCCTCGGCGCTGGCCGCCTTAGCTCAGTTGGTAGAGCGATTCACTCGTAATGAATAGGTCAAGAGTTCGATTCTCTTAGGCGGCTCCACGTGAAAGGCCCTGTCCGCGAGGACGGGGCCTTTTTCGTTTCCGACTGCGGCTACGCGCAGTTGAGCGCGTCGTTGAGTGCTGTGAGCGCGCGGGCGACCGCGACCACGTCGACGTCGTCCGGCACGAGGCCCTCGCGGAGTGGGCTCGACAAGACGGTCGCGGTGGCGAACCTCGTCGCCCAATCACTCGCCGCGTAGGGACCCCTGGCGCGAGATCTCGGCGCGATAGGGCGGGTAGGTTGGTGCCTTGACGGACCCTAGGGGGGAACGATGACGGCATCCACACATCTTTCGAGCGCTGCCGGGCGTCGCAGGGTTACAGAGTGGGCGGCGGTCGTGGGGCTTGCCCTGGTCGTCGCACTGGTCGCGTCGTGCGCAGTTTCCCCGGCGCCCGACCAGCCGACCCCGCCCGCGACCAGTTCCGGAAGCGTGGCAACGCCCGTACCCACCAGTGCAACCGCCGAGACGGACACTTCTCCCACGCTCCCCGAAGTTAGCGCCAACGTCCCCTTTACTCCGTGCATGGTCAGCGACTACGCGATGGGAAGGGCGCTGGGGCTCGAGATCACCGGGCGCTATCCATCGCAAGTGGGGAACCAAGGTGAATACCTTTGTAACTACCACACGGCGGAAGGCACGGTGCTTGAGATCAACGTCTTTCCCCCCGTGAACCATCGAGTGCCGGGTATTGGCGGGTTCGTCATGGATCAGGCGGATCGCGAGGCACCGGAGGAGCGATCCATTGCCGTCGAGGGCGCCACGGAGGCTCACGGCTACCTCACGTTCCCTGGCATCGATGTCAGGTTCGAGACGGAGCAGGCCTTCGTCGTGCTGTCATCGAGGGCGTCCAGCGATCAAGATGGGCTCGACAAGACGGTCGCGGTGGCCAATCTCGTCGCCCAGGCGCTCTCCTTACAAGGTCCTCCGTAGCGGTGCTTCGCCGCGTTGGGGTGGCTAGGTTGGTCCTCGCTGCGAACCGCACGGGGAACGACGACGGCATCCACGCATCGAGTGTCTCTCCGATATTGAGAACGCGGTGGTCGGCAAGAACGTGCTCGAGGGGGCCGCCTCGTCACGAGGGCACCGACGACGTAGGGCGCCCTGAGGTTCGCCATCCCCAACTAGGACTGCGGAGCCGGGGAGGTGACAAGGCTGGTTCCGCGCGTTTCTCGTAATGAATAGGTCAAGAGTTCGATTCTCTGAGGCGGCTCCACTGGAAAGGCCCTGTCCGCGAGGACGGGGCCTTTTTCGTTTCCGGCTACGGCGCGGGCCAGCCTCCTGCTGATCGGGGCCTTTGTGCGGCAGGTTCTGGAGGCCGGGGGAGGGGTCGTCGCGCTCACGAGCGACCACACGACGGGAAACCGCCCGTACGGGGTGTCCAAGGGCGCGCTCGACCACAACGTCATCTCCGCCGCGCGTGAACTCGGCCTTAAGCGGATCTCCGCGAACGTCGTCAACACCGGCTATGACGCTATTGGCCAGGCAACGAATGTCACGTTGCCCGCGATGGGCGGTTTGTCTGCGGAGACGGTCACGACGGGTTACCGCAAGTCTGGTTCGGCGGAGACGTTGACGCTGACGTCGGGCACCTTGTCGACGCCGTTGGTGACGGGCATGTCGTATTCGGGGACGGGGCAGATGTTGTCGCGCACGTACGGCAACGGGTTGACCCGCAACTACGGGTGGCACCCGGACACCAGGGCACTGACGGACCTCAGTGCGTCGTTCGTCACGTCTGAGTCGGGGTCTGCGCAGACAGTGTTTGTGCAGAAGGATTCCTTCACTCGGGATGTGATGGGTCGCATCGTGCAATCGACTGATGAGGTGCCCGTCTCTGACGGCACCGCAGCTGATGGTCAGGTCACCTCCGAGTGCTTCGCCTACGACGGGTTCAACCGCCTATCTGGGGCCTGGACGGTGGCGGATCCGGGTTCTGCAACGTGCGGAAACGATGCCCCGGCCGATGCCGCGGCGACTGGGTGGGATGCGTCGAGTACGGCGTATGCGGCTGAGTGGTCTGAATTGGCCTGGGTTTAGTTCCTAGGGGTTTCCCTGTTTGGCGGTCGCAAACGGGGCTTGTTCGAGGCCAGCGTAGTGCTCGGTCTCGACTTCGATCGGGGTGGGCATCCCGAGTTCGCCGTGCAGGCGCTTGTTGTTCCACCACCACACGTATTCGAGGGTGGCGAACTCGACTTGCTCGATGGTGCGCCAGGGGCCGCGTTGGCGGATCAGTTCGGTCTTGTAGAGGTTGTTGATCGCCTCAGCGAGGGCGTTGTCGTAGCTGTCGCCGACGGTGCCCGTTGAGGGTTTAGCCCCGAGTTCTGCGACGCGCTCGGTGTAGACCATGGCCATGTAGTTCGATCCGTGGTCCGAGTGGTGAGTGAGCCCGGTGAGGTCGCCTCCGGCGTCCCAGGCAGCCATGTCGAGCGCCTGTAACGGCAGCACCTCTGCCTTCAGGGTCGAGGCGACATTCCAGCCGACAATGCGTCGTGAGAAGACGTCGGTGATGAAGGCGACGTAGGCGAAGCCGGACCACGTAGCGACATAGGTGGTGTCTGCCACCCACAACTGTCGGGGTCTGGGCGCACGGAAGTGGCGTTGCACAAGATCGGCAGGCATCACGGCACGCGGATCCGTTCGTGTGGTGAAGGCCTTCCTGGATTTGCGCACGCCTCGCACTCCGGCCGCTCGCATGAGTCGTTCGGTCTGATCCCGTCCGACATCCCACCCCTGACGGCGCATGAGTGCATGCATCTTCCGTCGCCCGTAGACGCCGTAGTTCTCTGCGTGGAGGCGCGCGACCTCGCCCACGAGCAGATCGTCACGCAGCTGGCGTGCTGACGCAGTCCTGCCCTTCGCAGCACGATAGCCACGCGAGGACAGGAACCCCTGCACTGCCGGGCGCAAGACCCGGCAGATGAGCTCAACCCCGAAACGATCCTTGTGTTCGTCGATAAACCGGATCATCTCGTTCAGGGGCGGTCGAGCTCCTTCGCAAAAAACACGCTCGCAGCCTTGAGAATCTCGTTGGCCTTGCGCAACTCAGCGTTCTCACGTCTGAGGCGCTTGATCTCCTCCGCGGCATCCGTTGTCACGCCTGGCTTCACGCCGGAGTCGACCTCGTACCGCCGCAGCCACACGCGCAAGGTCTCCGGGCTCATGCCTAACATGCCCGCAACATGACGCACGGCACTCATCCGATTCGGATGATCCGGCATCGCCTCCACGAGCATCCTTAACGCACGCTCCCGCATCTGCGGTGTGTATCTGGTCATGGCATCCATCCTGACTGATAGGACGGAACCAAACCCAGGCCAATTCAATCAGCCCTGCGGGCCCGACCACTCTTCGTTGTACCTGGTGCGCCAGGAGTCGTCGATGCCCCAAGAGGGTTGACCTCAGTCGTCTGTCCATACCGCCGCGCGCGGGTGCGGGACCTGGCGGGGCGCCTCTAAGCCGAAGGCCCCGTAGGACCACCATTGAGCGCGTCGTCGATGGCGGTGAGCGCCTGTGCGATCGCCACGACGTCGACGTCGGCCGGGACCACTCCGTCCAAAAGTGCGCCGCTCGCGACCCTCAGCTGGTCGATGAGGGCGATGCCGTTGGCGGAGACGGTCACTCGGACCACCCTGCGGTCGTTGGGGTCCACCTCGCGCGCGACCAGGTGCCGTTGTTCGAGATCGCGCAGCGCGGTCGAGGTGTTGGACGCCTGGATGTGCAGCTGCGCGCCGATCTCGGACGGCGTGATCCCCGGGAAGCGGTGGATGTGGCGCAGGACCGCGCCCTCCACTGTGCTGAGCGAGGGGATGGCGCCGTCCGAGGGGCCGTGCGTCCGGATCTTGCGGCTGAGGCTCTGGACGGTCGCGGCGATGTCGGCGAGTGCCATGGTGCGGGCCAGGTGCCGTGCGTCGGCCGATGCGCTCATTTTGACTCCCTCTCTCTGCCTCCTATACTCGCATAGTTATTTAATCATCAGTAAATGGAGACCCTGTGAATCCCCCCGTTGAGACCGTCGAGACCGCTGCGCGTACGGAAGGCGGGTCCGCCACCCATCCGGGCGGCCCTGCCGAGGCCTCGCCTCGCATCACCCTCTCCCTGTTGGTGACGCTCGCGCTACTCTCCGCGATTGCCCCCATCGCGACCGACCTCTACCTCCCTGCCTTCCCGCAGATGGTGACGGATCTGGCCACCTCCACTACGGGCGTTCAGTTCTCGCTGACGGCGTTCCTGGTGGGTGCCGGTGTGGGGCAGGTGCTCTTTGGGCCCCTGTCGGACCGGTGGGGGAGGCGGGCTCCGCTCCTCATCGGCGCGGCTGTCTTCGTGGTTGCCTCCGTGGGCGCGGCAATGGCGCCGTCGGTCGCGGTGTTGGTCGCCTTCCGCGTGCTCCAGGGAGTCAGCGGCGCGGCAGGCATGGTCATCGGCCGCGCGGTCGTGGTGGACCTTGCGCGCGGCAGGGAGGCTGCCCGCGCCTTCACGCTTCTCATGATGATTGGTGGGGTGGCGCCAGTGATCGCGCCCTTGGTGGGCTCAAGCCTCACGGACGTGATCGGATGGCGCGGGTTGCTGTGGATCGCTACAGCCCTGGGCGCCGTGGCCCTGGTGTCCGTGTTCATGGTGGTCAAGGAGACGCTGCCCGTGGCCGCCAGGCGCGAGTCTGGGGTGGTGGGGTCGCTGATCGAATTCCGCGCGCTTGGTAGCCGTTCCTACGTGGGCGCGACCCTGGCGTTTGCCTTCGGGTTCACCACGCTGATGTCCTACATCTCGGCGTCGCCGTTCCTCTACCAAGACCTCATGGGCCTGACCACACTTCAGTACGGCCTGGCGTTTGGTGCGAATGCACTTGTGCTCATGGGTGTTTCGGGCGTTGCCGCGAAGCTCACCATGCGTTGGGGATCGCTTCGCACGGCGCGCGCAGGACTAGCGATCAACCTGGGTTCGATCCTCGTGCTGGGCGTCCTCGTGCTCACCGACGCCCCCGTGCGGTGGCTCGCGCTCCCGATTCTGGTCGCGGTTTCCGCGCTCGGCCTGGTGCTAGGTTCGACCACCGCGCTCGCCTTGGATGCGGTGCCCGATGTCGCGGGAGGGGCGTCGGCCGTTCTTGGCCTCGCACAGTTTGGGCTGGCGGCCATCGCCGCACCGCTCGTGAGCCTCGGAGGTGGTACGAGTGCGTTGCCCCTCGCGGTGACGATGCTGGTGGCGTCGGTAGCGGCGAACGCGGGGCTGCGCATTGCCAGCCGTGCTGTCACCCCGGCCGAGGTGCTCAGGGCCTAGGGCTGATTGCTTGCGGCTGAGCACGCCGGGGGTCGTGTGCTCAGTTCAGCCCGGTCGCAAACTGCAGGCCGAGGCTGGTCACCGAGACGATGATCCACAGGGCCGCGCCCAGGATCAGCGGACGCGGACCGGCCTTTCTGAACCCAGCGAGGTCGGTCGATAGCCCGACCGCGGACAGTGCGATCGTGATGAGGAACACCGATGCGGCGCTCAGGCCGGGGTGCATTCCCGCGGGGATGAGCCCGGCGGAGTTGATCGCGGCGACGATGACGAAGCCGATCAGGAACCACGGAATGAGGCGAAGCGGGTGTACTCGCGCGAGCGCCGGGTGGGCCGCGGAGGTGGGGGGTGCGAAGGGACTCGCGACCGCAGTCGCGGGGGGATCTGCGAGGGGATCTGCGACAGCCACCGCGCCCGACGGGGCCGTCAGTGTCGCCTCAGCCGTCAGTGTCGCCCGAGCCTTGACGTCCGCCGTCCCGACCATCCCTGCGTCGGCATCGGCAGTGCCAGCGGCATCGGCCGCCACATCCAGCTTGCGGGCCCACGCGGCAAGCCCAAAGCTGATCGGGATGATCATGAGCGTGCGGACCAGCTTGACCACCACGGCGTAGTTGGACGCCGCAGTTCCGTACGTGGCCGCGGTGGCGACCACGGAGGACATGTCGTTCACGGCCGTTCCCGCGAACAGGCCAAACGCGTGCTGGCTGAGGCCCAGCATGTGGCCCACGACGGGGAAGAGCAGTACCGCGCCGATGTTGAACAGGAAGATGGTGGAGATCGCGTACGTGACCTCGATGCCCACCGCGCCGATCACGGGGGTGACGGCCGCGATCGCGGAGGCGCCACACACTCCGGTGCCCACGCCGATGAGGGTGCGGAGGTTTCCCACGATCCCTAGCCACTTGCCGATGAACCACGCGGCGACGAGGCATGCGGCGAGGGTGCCCAGCATCACCGGAAGAGACTCGAGCCCCACCTTGGCGATCTGGGCGAGCGAGAGCTGAGAGCCAAGGACGACCACGGACAGTTGAAGCACATGGGTGCTCGCCACGCGAATCCCGGGGCGCAACAGCAACCCGGGCTTGAGCACGGTGGCCAGCACCACGCCGATGACGATCCCCGACACCGGGCCGCCGACGAGCGGCGCAAAGTGCCCGATCGCGGTAGCGACGATGGCGATTCCGGTCGCGAGTGCGAGCCCTGGTACCCGCAAAGCGAACTCTTGTGTTCGGCGCATGCCTCTCATGCTCGCGGGTCAGGGGTGCACGCGGTAGAGGCATCTCCTTGGGGAGCAACAAGTACAGCTTGTGGCTCACGCGGGCGAGGAGGGCCACAATCCTGCGCCCATCCCTACCCATGCCGTGGCGTGCGCACTAGCCTGAGTAAAAACTACTCATTCCGCCCACACCGTGACATTGCAAGACTCTGACCATCGCACCTGGCACGTGCGAAAAGCCTGCGGAGGCGAAGTACTGGCAGGTGTGACTGCCTCCTTGGGAATGGTCCCCTCAAAAGAGAAAACACACGACGGCCCTGAACGGGTGCGTTCCGTGCGTGGAAACGGAGTCCTGATGATCACCATGAAGAAGCGCGCGGCGCTCGTCGCGCTGGTACTGACCGCGGTCGGTAGCCTGTCCGCGTGCGGAGGCAACCCCATCAAGAACGCGGTCGACGACGCCGTGGGCAATGCTGTCGACCAGGGCACAGAGAAGGTCATCGAGCAGGCGGCGGGTGGCGACGCCGACATCGATATTGACCTTGACGGTGACGGCGCTAGTCTTCCTGGCAGCTTCCCCGACTCGATCCCGCGGCCCGATGGCAAACTCATCATGGCCGTCGCGGCGGACGACGGCTGGCAGCTCGCCTATCAGCCCGCCGACGCTTCCGCGGTCGAGTCCATTGTCGCGGAGTTCGGGTCCTGGACCATGCAGGCCGAGACGGACTACGGCGAGTGGAAGTCCTGGCAGTTTGTGAACGACGACTACCTGGTTCTACTGAGCGCGATCCAAGACGACGACGGCTGGTCCATCAGTATGATCGTCGCCACAGTGACGGAGTAGTACGCAGTAGCAAGGGGCCGGCGACGATCCACCCGCGATGGTCGCCGGCCGCACCGTCTCGCATCGGCACCCACCCTGTCCCCAACGGAGAGCGCCACCATGACTGTGATCGGCAGACACCCGCTCCTTGAGCGATGCCTCGCGGATATCGAGGAGCGTCGCTCCGTCCTGGTGGTGGGCCCCGAGGGCATGGGGAAGTCGACCGTCCTTCAGGCTCTTGCGCGCAGGCTCGAGGACGCCAGGGTCGCGGTTTTCACCGTCGCGGGGGCCGACGGCGAGGCCGGGGTTCCCCTCGCGCCGTTCGCGGATACCCTCGCGCGGCTGGGCATCCCGGGATACGCCCCTCTCGATGCCTATACGCGGCTCGCGCGCGAACTGGACGCCGCGTCGGGCCGGCTGGTGATCGACGACGTCGACAAGCTGGATGCCGCATCGCGCGTCCTGCTGGATCATGTGGCCCGGGCGGGGGTCCCCGTATTTGCCACCGCCGCCGACGTCGAGGCCCTGCCCCGCGCAATTGCTGACGGCATCGACTCGGGCACGTGGGTGCAGCACGGGCTAGGTCCCCTTGACGCCGACGCCCTGGTCGAGATCGCCGCGAAGATGTTGGGTGAGGAGCCGTCGTTCACGGCCGCGGCGGCCCTGATCGCGAGGGCGGACGGGTCGCCTCAGAAGCTGGGGGACGTCATCGCGGCGGCCCGCAAGGGTGCGGTGCGCCATGCGGGCGGCGTCGAACTGGGGCCGCGGCTCGTCACCCAACGTGCGGCGCGTGAGTGGGCGTCCGCGAGGACGGCGCTCGACCCGCCGAGCATGGTCATGGTGGAGCAGCTTGCGGTGGCGGGCTCGCTTCCCCTTGACGCGGTGCCCGATGACATCCTCACCGTGTTGCGTCAGCAGAACCTGATCGTCGTGGGCGACGCAGTGTCCCTGCCGTCGGTCGACCTGGCCGATGCCGTCCGCGATTCGATGAGCCCGGCGCTCACGATGCGCAGGGCCGGCCAGGCGGCGGACCTGCTTGCGTCGTCGGCCGTCCCGCCACGAGGGCGGGCGTCGCTCATGGCGGCGCGTGCGGGCCGCAAGGTGACCGCGCGCGAGGCCGTGGATTCTGCCGCGATGCTGCTCGCCGAGGGCGATGCCGAGGGTGCCCTCGAGGTGGCGTCGGCGACGGATGCGGACGACGACGCGGTGCTGATGGTCAGGGGCTCTGCCCTGTCCGCGCTGGAACGGCTCGACGAGGCGGAGGCGACGCTGGCGCTCATCGGCACACCCGCCCACAGTGACGTGGCGTTCGAGTTGTGCGAGCAGTGGGGGCTGCTGCTGGCGGTGCGCAGGGGAGACCCTTCGGCCGCGGTGGAGCGCGTCACGATGCTCCGAGAGGCGGTGACCGATGAGATGCAGCGCGCCGTCATCGACGGCGAGCTCGTGAAGTGGAGCCTCATGGCGGGGGTGCCCGGCGCGGCGCCTCAGGACCTCACGCCGGAGGCCGGCGCCGATCTACGGGTGGGGATGGCGCTGATCCAGGCGATGGTCGCGTCCCTCGACGGCCCGCCTCAGGCCGCGCTTGCAATCGTGGAGAACGGGAGGGCGGCGCTTGCCTCGTCCACCAGACCCGCGCGCCACGCCGAGGAGTTGCTCGCGCTGTCGGAGTTCCTGGCGATCGGCTTTGACGCGCGGCTCGACGAGGCCGAGGAGTCGGCGGCCGCGAGGAGGCGCGCGGCGCTCGCGTCGGGCGATAGTGCGCTGGGACTGTGGGAGTTTGCCTCGGGTGAGTTGGCCCTCCACGCGGGCCGATACGACGCTGCGGAATCGTTCGCGCGCCGTGCGGTGGCGCACCTGGCCTGGCGGGATTTCACCGGACTGAGGGCGCCCGCCGTCGCCCTGCATGGGGCCGTTGCCGCGAGGCTTGGCCACCATCAGGCGGCGGCGGACGCGGTCTCTTCGTTGGCTCCGACCGCGGGGGATGACGTCAAGGTGGCGCTGCATCTTGCCCGTGTCGCCGCCGAGCGTCGGCTGCGTGCCCGCGACCTGGCGGACGCCGCGCGGATTCTGCGCGAGGCGGGAACCAGAGCCATCGAGGAGTCGCATAGCCAACTGGGGATCCTTGCGCTCGATGAGGCGTGGATGGTGTTGCCCACCGACGCGCTCGCCGATGAGTTGTGTGGACACGTCGAGGCGGGGGCGCTCGCGGCGCTGTTGTGCCGTCGGGTAGCGGCGGCCGGGGCAGAGGACGTCGGCGCGCTGGTTGTGGCCTCGGATGCGTTGGCCGCGCTCGGCTTTGTTGGCAGGGCGGCGCACGGACTGGGCCTCGCGGCATCCCTTCTCGAGCGCGACGGATCCCCCCACGAGGCGCGTCGGCTGATCGCGAGAGCCCGCGCCGTCGCGTCGTTCAGGGAAGCGTCGGACTGGCCCTTCAAGAGCGAGCAAGAGTCCCTGACTCCCAGGGAGCGGGAGATCGCCACGCTCGCGGCCGCACGTGTGCGCAGCCGCGAGATCGCCGAGCAGCTGGGGGTCTCGGCGCGCACGGTGGACAACCACCTGGGAAGCGTGTTCCGCAAGTTGGGTATTCAGGGGCGTGACGAACTGGGCGATGCGCTCGCGGCGGCCGACGGCTAACTCGCGACTGCATACCGCCCGAGAGTGTCGCGTGAGCACCGCCAATCGACATTCCACGATGAGGGTGTGCGGGCGCGGGCAGGCGAATGTCGATTCGCGGTGCTCACGCGACGGTGTGGGTGGGTAACGACGAGTTGGGCGCGGCGCTCGCGGCGGCCGACGGCTAGTCCTCCGAATGAGCTAGGCGTCGGTCGCGGATTGCCTGAGCGACGGCGTCAATGGACACCACGGCGAGGACGGCGTGAAGTGCCGGGCTGAGCGAGGCATATCTCCACCAGGTGACCGCTGACAGATCAAGTGTCTGGAGCCAGACCGGCGCCTCAAACGTGAGGACGCCCCACACCACCACGGCGAGGAGTACGAGTACGAAGGCGGCGGTCTCCGCGTATCCGCCGCGGCCCCCGCGGCGCAGGGTTGCCAGCATGTAGACCACCGACAGGGCGCTGAGCAGCGCGACTCCGGCGAAGGGAAGCAGAGGGAACTGTGGACCGACGACATGAACATCGTCGTTGTTCCAACCGATGGAGGCTCCGAGCTGGAGTGCTTCGGAACGCATAAAGAAATACCCGGTCGCCGCCGCGTACAACCCAGCGATGGCGGCGGCAAGAATCACTCGTAAGGCAATGCGCATGGTTCCCCCTGGTGTGACACGCCCGGTAGCGGGCGGTCCGTCATGTCTACATGCCGGTGCAGTCGGGGCGCAAGGCTGCCACGTCGCCCCTCGATAGGATCGGCCGTAGCGCTTGGAGGCGGACATGGCACGGGTACGGCAGTTCCTGAGGACCACGACAGGTACGGCCGTGATCGCGGCCGTGGCGCTGGCAGTGGTGGCTGCGGCGGCGTGGGGCGGCTATAGCGTCGGGGCTGGGCAGCTGAACGACGAGGGCCTGGCCGCGGCCACGATCCATGCGTTCGACATCGACGGGGATGCCGCGCTGGTGATCGAGCCGGAGGCCCCGAACGGCAGCGCGGTGCTGGTGGTCCACGGTTCGGGAGCGGACGAGACGGTCACGCTGCTGCCGTACATGGAGGCCTTCACCGCGGAGCTTGTCGACGCGGGCTGGATCGTCGCGTCCGCTGACGGCGCGGGGGAGGCGTGGGGATCGCTCGAGTCCCAGGATGCGTACGCGGCCCTGGGGCGCCGCATCGAATCGAAGTATGGAGTGGAGCGCACCGTGGTCGTCTCCGTCAGCATGGGCGGCATCGCGGGCCTCGACATCACGGCGGCCGGCGTGATTGCGACGCAGGTGGGGTGGTTCGGCGTCAACACAGTGACGGACCTGGATGCTGTGTACACGGGCGGTGGCCCGACGGGGGCCATCGACGCGGCGATGGGCGCCGAGGAGCGAGCGGCGGTCGATCCGGCGCGGCTGGTCGAGAGCGACTTCACGGTGCCGCTGGTGGTCTTCACCGGCGACCAGGATCGGGTGGTGCCTGGCAGCGTGCACGCCACTCCGTTTGCGGAACGCACCGGCGCCACCGTAATCGAGTGTCCCGGCGGGCACGTCGAGGTCACGTGCTTCGATGCAGGCGCGCTGCTGGACCTGTTCGGCTAGTCCCGGTTGGCTGGCCCTGAGCGCCTAGTCCTGGTCACTGCCCGCGCGCTGCGGGCTCAGGGTGAAGCGGAGCGCGGGCAGGTCGGCTCCCGACAGCGCGAACTGCGGCAGCACCGCCGGTCCCCAGCTGAAGCCCACGCCCTGCTGCGCCGCGTCCACGGTGAGGTGAACCGCGTCGTCCGGCACCAACTCATAGGGGTGCGCGGCGGCCTCGATGGCCTGCTCGGAGAACCACAGCACGCAGGCCTGCAGCGCGTCGTCGACGGCCGAGATGCGCAGCCCGGTGCCTGACGCGTCCGTGAGCGTCAGCCAGCGCACGCCCACGTGGTTGCCCGTCGCCTGCGGCACCACCTGCGGGAAGAACTGGTCGGCAACTGAGCCGGTCCACACGCCCGTCAGTGCGCCCGCGGTGCGGTCCGACCACGTCTCCTGCGGCCCCAGCCCGAACCACGTGAGGGTGTCGAGGGCGGGATCCGCCAGCAACTCGATGCCCATGGCCAGGGGGACACGTCCGGCGTCGGCAGGCACGAGCGTCGCCTCGACCGCCACCTCGGCGGAGCCCATCACCCGGTAGGTGACGTCGTAGTCGAGCGACTCTCCGGTCACGGCGATCTCTACCACGTCGTCCGCGAGGCGGGTCACGGTGACCGATGCGGCGACGAACTCGCGGCCAGCGTCGCGCCACCTGAGCGCGCCCTCGGCGGCGCCGTTCATGTCGTCGTTCTGCGTCGCCGCGCGCCAGAAGTCGGGGCTCGAAGCCCCGGCCAGCAGCTCGCGGCCGTCGACGACGTACGACGTGAGGGCCCCTGTCTCGCGATTCACTGCCACGGAGAACGACGCCCCGGTGACGCGAATCTCGTTCGTTCCCTCGTCCAGCTCGACGGGCGCGGACGGGGCGTCTGCGACGGGCGCCTCGGCGGCCCACGGCAGCGCGGCCTGGAGGGCGGCGACCTCGTGCCCGGCGGACGCCCATGCGGTGTCCTCGCCCAGCGCGAACGACAGGGTGAGCCAGTACTCGGTGCCGAGCACGAGCGCGTCCGGCCGCGTCACGGGAACGTCCACCCATGCGGTCTCGCCCGGCCCCACGCTGGGGTTCCACGTCCCCGACGCGACCGCGACGCCGTCGGCCTCGACGCTCCACGTCGCGTCGAGTTCCGATAGATCCGTGAACAGGTACTCGTTGCGCAGTCGGACCCTGCCGGACTCGAGGTCGGCATCCACCAGCTCCACGGGCGCGTAGACCGCGGCCACCGACAGCAGTTCCGGCTGCACCGTGCGGTCGGGGAGTACCAGCCCGTTGACCGCGAAGGCCCCGTCGTTCAGGTAGTCGCCCCAGTCGCCTCCGTAGGAGAAGTAGGTGGTCGCGGGGTCGGCGCCTTCGGCGAGCGGCAGCCCGGCCACGCCGCCGTCGATGGGAAGGCGAATGGACTGGTCGGCCCAGTCCCAGATGAACCCGCCCTGCATGTCGGGCGCGGAGTCGATGACCTTCCAGTACTCGGCGAGGCCGCCCACTGATTCGCCCATCGCATGGGCGTACTCCGTCATGATCCACGGCTTGTTGCCGCCCGCTGCCGCGCGCTCCTCAAGGTCGGGCAGGTAGGGGTAGAACACCCCGTCGATGTCCGCCACGGAGCTGTCCTCCTGGAAGTGCACGAGGCGCGACGGGTCGGTCTCGCGCAGCCAGTCGGCCGCCTCGGCGAACACCGCGCCAGGCCCCACCTCGTTGCCAAGCGACCACCACAGCACCGACGCGTGGTTCTTGTCCCGCTCGTACAGGCTGTGGATGCGGTCAAGCACCGCGGCCGACCACTCGGGTGACTCGCCGGGGAACGGCCGCTGGTCGTGGGTTTCGAGGTTGGCCTCGTCCATGACGTACATGCCGATCTCGTCGGCCAGCCGGTACAGCGCGGGGCTCGCGGGGTAGTGCGACGTGCGCACCGCGGTGATGTTGTGTTGCCTCATGAGGATCAGGTCTTCGCGCATCTGCTCCTCGGTGAGGGCCTGGCCCACGTCGGGCTGCATCTCGCCGCGGTTGACGCCCTTGATGTCCAGCGGTTGGCCGTTGAGGGTCATCAGCCCGTCCACGATGGCAAACTCCCTCAAGCCCACGCGGTCCGCGACGGTCTCGACCACGGCGTCGCCGTCGAGGATCTCGTAGATCAGCGTGTACAGCGTGGGGCTCTCCGCGGACCACGGGGCGGCGTTGGGAACGGCGATCGTGAGGGTGCGCGCCACCGTGCCCTCCGCAGCCTCGCCAAGGTCGGCCTCGGCGGTGCCGACCACCTCGCCCGCGGCGGAGACGAGTGTGGCCCGCAGCGTGTCAGCTGTCGCCGCGGCGTCGTACCTGGCGACCTCGACGTCGGCCGTGAGCGTCGCGTCCACGAAGGCGTCATCGAACTCGGTGACGATGGCGTGGTCGTCCAGGTGCACGGCCGCGGTCGAGTACAACTCGACGTCGCGGAAGATGCCGCTGAGGTCGATCATGTCCTGGTTCTCGAGCCACGACCCGTCGGACCAGCGGTGCACGCGCACAGCGATGGTGTTCTCTCCGGCGGTCAGGGCGTCCGTGATGTCGAATTCGGAGGGTGAGTAACTGTCCTCGCTGTAGCCCACCTCGACGCCGTTGACCCACACCGTGAAGGCCGACTTCACTCCCTGGAACGCGAGCACGGTCCGGCGCCCGTACCAGGTGGCTGGTAGCTCGAACGTGCGGCGGTACGAGCCGATCGAGGCGCCCTCGTCAGGCAACTGGCCCGGCTCGAGCTCGCCGTAGCCCTGCCACGGGTAGCGCTCGTTGATGTAGGCGATGTCGCCCGTCTCGTCGTCGCCGTAGCCATCCAGCTGCCACTGGTCAGGGACCTGGACCACGTCCCACGCGGAGACATCCATGGCGGGATCGGCGAAGCTGGTAGGCGCACTGTCCACGTCGGCGGACCAGAGGAAGTGCCACGGCCCGTTGAGCGACAGCAGCCACGGCGAGTCCACCTCCGCATCGTGCGGGCTGGTCGCCAGCACCGTGGCGGCGTCGCTTAGCGGGACGGTGCGCGCGGTCGCGTCGAGTCGGTCGACGGCGAAGATCCCGGGGGAGCCTTCCCACGGTGTCGAACCTTCCGACCGGGTGACCGCCACTATCGCCGCGGCGAGCACGCAGGCCACCACGATGACGGCCGCCGAGGTGCGGACCAGCCGCCGCGAAGCGGGGCCGACGGTATCCGTGGCGGCGTCGGGGGAGGGCATCGCCCAAGCCTAGGGTGCGGATGGGGCGACGGGACGCGGTGGTGGTGTCGTGAAGCTAGCGCCGCGGGTCGATGTGGAACTTGGGTCCAGGGCCTGCACCTGCGGGGCGTTCACCCGCGAGAATCGCGGCGGTGGCGTCCAGGCCCACCGTGGCCGCGACGAGCAGTCGGGGGTCTACCGCGCCCGTGGCGTAGAGGTCCACGGTCTCCTCGAGGCCGCCCGAGGCGGACAGCACTCCCACCATGGTCACGTCGGTGAGTACTAGGTTCCGGGTGTCGATGGGGCTGGGTTCGCCCGCGATCCCCACCAGCACCACGCGGCCGCCTGGTTCGACGATGTCGAGGGCCAGCGCGGGGGCTGCCGTGCTATTGGATGCGTCGATCACCGAGTGGAATGCCACGCCCCGGTCGAGGTTTTCGAGCGTGGTGGTGTGCGAGAAGCCCAGGCTTCGCGCGAACTCCAATGAGCGCGCGGACCTGCCGACAAGGTGCACGTGTGCACCCTGTGCCTGCGCGATTTGGGCCACGAGCAGCCCGATGGTGCCGGCGCCGATCACCAGAACCGAATCGCCTGGCTGGAGGTTCGCCCCGCGCACCGATCGCACCGCGTTGCCGCCGGGCTCAACGAGGGCGCCCAGGGCGGGATCCATGTCCTCGGGCAGGCCCACGAGAGCGGACACGGGAACCGGCAGGCGCTCGGCGAGGGCGCCAGGCCAGCCGTGCCGGATGCCAATCTCGTAGCGGTCCTCACACAGATGTTGGCGCCCGCCCAGGCATCGGGCGCATGTTCCGCATCCGAGCATGGTGTCGCCCGTGACGCGCCGGCCTAGCCAACCGGCGTCTTCATCGGCGCCCACGCGGACAACGCGCCCGCACCATTCGTGGCCGATGCGCATCGGGAAGACCGCGTCCCCCGAGTCGAGGTACGCCATGTCCCCGCGGTAGAACTCCATGTCCGTGCCACATACGCCCACGCGATCGACCTCGACCACTACCTGGCCTGGGGCCGCGATCGGTTCGGCGACGTCGCAGACCTCGCCGCGTCCGGGACCTGTGATGACAAATGCGCGCATGCGGGTCTATCCAATCGAGCGGGTGGACGTCGGCTCAAGCGTATCGGCGGTCGCGCGTGGTTCCAGTGAGCGGAGGTCCTATGCGCGGGAGGCCCGCAGGATCGGGTTAGCGTGGTCAGCAGCGCCCCACCGCGTCAAGGAGAAACCGTGCCCGAACTCGACCTGTCTGGAATCACCATCGACACCACGCGTCCCGTGCTGGTCACTGGGGCCACGGGCTACGTCGCCGGGTGGATCGTCAAGGGGTTGCTCGAGGCTGGCGCCACCGTGCATGCCGCCGTGCGCGATCCCGACAACGCGGCAAAGGTGGAGCACCTCACTGCGCTGGCGGCCGATGCCCCCGGAACGCTCACGCTCTTCGCGGGCGACCTGATGGTTCCAGGCTCTTACGCCGACGCGATGGCCGGCTGCGGCGTCGTGTTCCACACGGCATCGCCCTTTGTGCGCAACGTCGAGGACCCCCAGCGCGACCTGGTCGACCCGGCCGTGGGCGGCACGCGCGATGTCCTCACTACGGCCAACGCCATCGACACCGTGACCCGCGTGATCGTCACCAGCTCGGTCGCGTCGATCTACACCGACGCCGTCGAATGCAAGGCCGCGCCCGGCGGGATGCTCACCGAGGACCTGTGGAACACCACGTCCTCCCTCGACTACGAGCCGTACAACCTCTCCAAGGTCGAGGCCGAGAAGGAGGCGTGGCGCATCGCCGATGCTCAAGATCGCTGGCGCCTGGTGGTCATCAACCCGTCGCTCGTGATCGGTCCCGCGCTGCAGACGCGCCCCACGTCCGAGAGCTTCGCGATCGTGCGCCAGCTCATCGGCGGCCAGATGCGTTTTGGCGCGCCGCGCGTGTCCCTTGGCGTGGTCGACGTGCGCGACCTCGCTCGCGCGCATATCGCCGCGGGATTCCTTCCCGATGCCAACGGCCGGAACATCGTGTCCGGTCACAGCACCGACACCCTGGGAATGGGCACCGCGCTGCGCAAGCACTTCGGGTCCAGCCTGCCGTTGCCCCGCAACGCGATGCCCAAGTGGTTCTTTAAGCTGGTGGCCCCGGCGCTGGGCGTGTCGCGGCGCTACGTGGATGGCAACGTCGACCAGGTGTGGGCCGCGGATACGACCAAGTCGCGCGAGCAGCTGGGAGTGACATACAGGCCGCTCAAGGATTCGCTCGTGGACATGGTGGAGCAGATGCGGGCGGTCGACTCCTCCGCGGTGTAGCGGCCGACGCCTCTGCGGCGTCCCGGCGCCCGGGAATCCCCTGCTAGCGGCCGTCCCTTGTCGAACTTCGGGGACACCAGAAGTGGGGTCTTGTGCGCGCGCCGAGGGGGGGGCTAACGTGCAAATGCCCTCGCATTGGGCGGGGGAGATTGGCCCATTTCGAGGGGAAATCTATGAAGAAGAATCAAACTGCCGGCGCACGATTTGCAGCGGTGGCGCTTGTGACGGTGAGCCTGCTCGGCGCAGCGACTGCCGCACACGCGCAATCGATTGGCACGAAGACCTCACCCATGTCACTGTATGAAGGTACGACACTGCTCGCTCGCGGAGCTGGGGACACGAACCGGAGCGGCAGCAACTTCGTGACGTCGAATATGTCTCAAAAGGACATGACTGCAAATGGGAACAAGGTGTTCCTGGAGGTCTGGACCAAGAGTAATTACTGGCTCGACTCTGGCACGGGTGTCGTCGTTTACTACGCTAGCCAAAGCAGGTGGAAGAGCGCCAAGACTGACTCGGGTAGTTGGGTAGACAGTTCGTCTGTAACGAAGAGCATCGCTCCTGCCGGGACCCTCGTGACAAGCGGGAAGACAACGACCATCATCACGAAGTTGTGCGAGGATCGCGGGTTATTCGTCGGGGACCCGTGCAAGCAAGTGAGTCAGTCGTTCTAAAGGGATACGTCGGTTGGCTTTGGCGGACGCGTCGAAGCCAACCGAAGCCGCCACGGGGGGAGTTGTGATGCTTCAGATACATGGTGTGAGTCACGCTTACGGGGGCCGGGAAGCACTCCGCGCACTTGAGTTGTCGATGGAGGCCGATCGTGTCGGCCTCGTGGGCGCGAACGGTGCGGGGAAGTCCACCCTGCTTGCAATCTGTTCGGGCGCGCTTAAGCCCACCAAGGGCGATGTCCTCATCGACGGGGTATCGCTCTTTGCGCGCACGACCAGGCGGGAAGCTCTTGTGAAGGTAGCGCTGATGCCACAGCACCTTCACATCCCTGGTCACCTGACCGCCCTCGAAGCGGTGAGCTACCTGACGTGGATGCGGGGCGCGCGTTGGCGTGACGCCACACGCCTCGCTCACGCCAGCTTGGTCGACGTGGGCCTGGGCAAGCGCGAATCGAGCAAGGTCAGGGCGTTGTCGGGAGGAATGAAGCGCAGAGTGGCGCTCGCGCAGGCACTGGCCGCTTCGCCTGAAATGCTCTTACTTGATGAGCCCACGACGGGACTTGACCCCGAGCAGCGCAGGTCCGTCCGCGAACTCATTGAGGCCTTGCCCCACCGCGTCCTGATCAGTAGCCATGTGATCGAGGATGTGGAGCAGATCGCGCCCATGGTCTGGGTTCTCGACAAAGGGATGGTGCGGTTCCAGGGCCCCGTGGGTGACCTCGCAGAACTTGCCCCCGATCCTGCGGGCACGCGTGCGGTCGAGGACGGTCTGATGGCGCTCATGACGCGGGAGGAGTCGGAGTGAGGGGGCCTGCTTGGCTGATGGTCAGGCGCTCGATCGCGGTTCCGATGACCGTGGTCGCCTTGGTCGCTGGACTAGGGTTGCTGTTTTCGCGCAGTGCCTGGCAATTCAACACGCTCGCGGCAATTGACTGGGCCTCGGGAGGAATCGTCCTGATGCTCCCGCTCCATGTGGGTGCGGCCTCGTTTGATGGTTGGCGGCTGTGGAAGGGCTCGATGCGGACTCTACTGGCGCCTGCGATCCGCTCCAGGCGTGGTCTCTTCGTGTTGGCGGGCGTGCACTCTGCTGCCGCCGTCTCAAGCTGGATCGTGACGGTGGGTGTCGCGTATTCGGTCGCTCTCGCTCGCGGGGCGACCGCCCAGTTCGATGTGTTTATGTTTGTGCACCCTGCTGCGCTCCTCATTGCGGGTGCAACCTGCGGGGTCGCACTCGGAGCGGCAATCTCTAGGCCGTGGGTGTCGCCGGTACTGGCGATTACCGTGTTTGCCATCACGGTGGCTGCAGAGAACACACCCACTTTCCAACGTTTCTTCATGGCGGGGGGACATACCGGCTGGTCACCAACGTTCCGATACATACCCTCGCTGGCCGTGGAGAAGGCGGTGATCTGGTCGCTGGTCGCTCTCGCGGGCGCACTGCTCGCTGTTTCTCTCGAGAGCGCGTTGGGCGGGAGTCGAGTGATGAAGCGGGGTGCGAGCGGGATCGCGATCGGGGCAGGCGTGCTTCTAGTGGGTGTCGCGGTGGTTCAACCTGTCGACACTTCGGGGCTTACGTCGCGCTCGACCGTCATCGAGTGTTTCGGCGATTCCCCAGCTATTTGTGTGGATACTGATGAGCGGATACTGGCTGACACCTTTGCGGGACCGCTGAGCGAAGCGTATGCAGCTCTCGCTCCGTACGGTGTGACTCCCCCTGACCGGATTCTCGACCTGCGACTGGCTGCCAAGCCGGATCTTCACAGCGGCGGGGCGTCGATTTCGCCCGACGTCTTTGGCGAAGGTTACCCGAGCCGGGAGCAGTTGCTCCAGACGATTACTGAGCCTGCACTGTGTCCTGGCTACTTTGGCGACGGTAGCGACCCGATACTTGCGGTTCGCGGCGCGGTGCATGAGTGGGCGAATCTCACGCTGCCGGGTGCTATCGACGCGAGCGCATGGGAAGACCTTTACCCAGATATGCCTAAGGCCGATGTGGACGCCTGGATCGCAGAGGCATACCAAGCGTTGAAGTCCTGCGATGCCGACGCGCTGTCGCCCCCCGGGGGAATCGGGTGATCAAGGTGCTTTGTCGCGAATTCGGCATGGTGTGGGCGCTTGGACTGAGCGTGATGATCGCGTCGGCTGGGCTGGTTTTCTCGGGTGCGGTGGTCCATGTCCCCGTCGTCGACCGCGGATTCCCGGGCTCGTGGCTTGCGGCATCGGGCGCTGCATTGCTGGCGTGGTACATGTTGCGCCCGAGGTGGCAGCGCGAGGTGGCGCAGTTAGTGAGGGCGCGGTGGCACCGTGCGGTCGTCATAGTCTCGGTGGCGATACTGGTCGGTCTCGCGTTATTGCCGATCGCCTTCCACTCCGTAGATGTCTACGAGGTGACGCTCTATCCGCTCCTGTTTGCGACGGCGGTGATTGGCGCGATTGCGGCCGGGAATCTGGGGTGGGCGCCGATCCTGGTGGTGAGCCTTGGTGCGCAGACCGCCAACAACGTTTCGCTCAGGGAGGTATCGCAGTGGGTGAACCTTCACGCCGACCTGGTAGTTAGCGTCGGTGCTGTCGTGCTGCTGGGGGCCCTCGTCTTCTACGTGTGGCACGGTGCAGTCGCAGGGTTCCCGTCGCCTGACGACTAACGCACCACGTGACTCAGGGCCCGGGTCGCACGTCCCGGGCATGCAAGAATCGCCCCGTGACGACTACGGCGCCGGGCCCCGCATCCACCTCCACCTCCGACGTGACTGCCGCGCTCCGCGCCGCTGTCAGGGGAGAGGTCGACGCCGCGCCCAGGCGCCTTGCCGAGTACAGCTCCGATGCGTCGAACTATCGCGTGGTGCCGCAGGTGGTGGTCTTCCCGCTCGACGCGGACGACCTGATCGCGGCGCATCGCGTGGCGTTCGAGGCGGGCACGTCGATCACGATGCGCGGCGGCGGCACCTCGGTTGCGGGCAACTCGATCGGGCCTGGCATCGTGCTCGACACGAGCCGTCACCTGAACCAGATCCTCGAGATCGACCTCGAGGCCAAGACCGCCCGCATTCAGCCGGGCGTGGTGCTGTCGGTGCTGCAGGCTGAGCTTGCGCCGCACGGCCTGCGTTTTGGCCCCGACCCCTCGACGTCGACGCGTGCCACGTTTGGCGGCATGATCGGCAATAACGCGTGCGGCCCGCACGCCGTCGCGTTCGGCAAGACGAGCGACAACATCGTCTCCCTTGAGGTGATCGACGGGCTGGGCCGACGCTTCACCGCGGGTGCCGATTCGCTCGCGGCGGTTCCCGGACTGGACGAGCTCGTCAAGGCCAACATGGCGCTCCTGCGCACCGAGTTTGGCCGCTTTGGTCGCCAGGTTTCCGGCTACAGCATGGAGCACCTGCTACCCGAAAACGGCGCGCAGCTCGCGCGCTTCTTGGTGGGCTCCGAGGGCACGCTCGCGACGGTGCTCGAGGCCACGGTGCGGCTGGTCGACGTGCCCGCGCATAAGCTCACCGCCGTGTTCGCGTATGACGACATGCCAGCGGCGGCCGATGCCGTGGTCCCGATGCTCGCGCACAGCCCGCAGGCGATTGAGGGCCTCGACGCGAGGCTCGTCGCTCGGGTGCGTGAGGCCAAGGGCGCCGACGCGGTGCCCAAGCTTCCCAAGGGTGCAGGCTGGCTCTTTGTCGAGGTCGGCGGCGCCACCAAGGCCGAGGCCAAGGCGACGATGACCGCGCTCGCCGCAGAGTCGGGCACCAGCGTCTTCAGGGTGATCAACGACGCCAAGGAGGCCGCGGCCCTCTGGGCGATCCGCGCGGACGGCGCTGGCCTCGCGGGACGTAGCGATGACAACAAGGAGTGCTGGCCAGGCTGGGAGGACGCCGCGGTTCCCCCCGCGCACCTGGGCGCGTACCTGCGCGACTTCGATATTCTGATGGCCGCGCACGGCGTCACGGGCCAGCCGTTTGGCCACTTTGGCGACGGCTGCATCCACGTGCGGCTCGACATCCCGCTGCAGGTGGATGGTGCGCCGCTGCGGGCCTTCATGGAGGACGCGGCGGCCCTCGTGGCCAAGCACGGCGGCTCGCTGAGCGGCGAGCATGGCGACGGGCGCGCGCGCTCCGAGCTGCTGCCTCTCATGTACTCCCCAGAGGCCATTCAGATGTTTGCGGACGTCAAGGCCCTGTTCGACCCGAACGGCGCCCTCAACCCCGGCGTGCTGGTGGATCCCGCACCCCTGGACCGCGACCTGCGCAGGCCTGCCGCCAAGCACACACCCAGCATCGGCCTCGCCTTCGGGGACGACCACGGCGACCTGAGCGAGGCGCTGCACCGCTGCACCGGCGTGGGCAAGTGCCGCGCGGATTCGATCGGCTCGGGCTCCGGCTTCATGTGCCCCAGCTACCAGGCGACGGGCGACGAGAAGGACGTGACGCGTGGCCGCGCGCGCGTGCTGCAGGACGCGATCAACGGCACGCTCATCGGGGGTCTCACGGCGCCCGAGGTGCGTGAGAGCCTCGACCTGTGCCTCAGCTGCAAGGCGTGCAGCATCGACTGCCCGTCCGGCGTGGACATGGCGGCCTACAAGTCCGAGGTGCTGCACCAGACGTTCAAGGGCAAGTTCCGCCCGATGTCGCACTACTCGATCGGGTGGCTGCCGCTGTGGATGAAGGCCATCGGCTGGGTGCCGTGGCTGGTCAACGGGGTCATGGGGCTCAGCCTGGTGCGCAAGATCGTGTTGCCCATCGCTGGGCTCGATCCCAAGCGCGGGCTGCCCAAGTTCGCGCCCAAGCCGTTCCACCGCACGGAGTTTGCTAAGGAGAGGTCGCGCGGCGTCGCGAAAGCCCTGGAGCCGGCGGCCGACGCTGGGGCCGAGGGTTTGAACGACATCCGCGGCAACACCGTGGTGCTGTGGGCCGACTCCTTCACGGACGGCCTGAGCCCGCAGATTCCCGAGGCGATCGTGCGCGTGCTCGAGGACGCTGGGCTGCGCGTGCTGGTCACGGCGGGCGACGCCTGCTGTGGCATCACGTGGATCACGACGGGCCAACTCGATGGCGCCAAGAAGCACCTCAATCACTTGCTTGAGGTGCTGGGCCCGTTCGCGGTCAACGGCATCCCGATCATCGGGGTCGAGCCGTCGTGCACCGCGGTGCTGCGCGGCGACCTGCTCGAGCTGCTGCCCAAGGACCCGCGCGCTCACGCGGTCGCGGCCAACACGTTCACGCTCGCCGAGGTGCTCACGGGCCGCGCGCCCGTCAAGCCCCGCGAGGGCTGGCAGGTGCCGCGCCTGGACGACGTCACTGCTGTGGTTCAGCCACACTGCCACCAGTATTCGGTCACCGGCTTCACGGCCGACAGGGACCTGCTCGCGCGTGCGGGTGCCAAGGTCACCGAGGCGGCCGGGTGCTGCGGGGTCGCGGGCAACTGGGGCTATGAGAACGGGCACTTTGACGTCTCCGCCAAGGTCGCAGAGAACTCGCTGCTTCCCGCGCTACGCGACGCTGGGTTTGTGGACGGCGTGGCGGCCGAGGGCACCGTCTACCTGGCCGATGGGGTGAGCTGCCGCACTCAGGCCGACGACCTGGTGGGGGTTCAGGGGCTACACCTCGCCGAGTTGCTGGCCAGGAGGATCGGCAGCTCATAGATGAGTGGGTAGTCGTCGATGCGCTCCAGCGCCCCTACGCCCGTGCGTCACCGAGGCGCGCACACCAGGCCGCGAATTTCAGTCGCGCCAAGGCGAGGTCGTGATTGCCAACGCTACTTTCGACGTTCAGAGCTGGCCGATATGGACGGCGCCGGCATGGGGTGCGTTGGTACGCTTGTCGCAACGCCACCACGTCAACACATCAGGGGTTACATTGGCTCACGCACAGAAGTCCGCACTCGTGACGGGTATCACCGGTCAGGATGGCGGCCATCTCGCCAAGTTGCTTCACGAAAAGGGCTACGCCGTCCACGGGTTGATCCGTGGTCAGCAAAACCCCAAGAAGGCCGACGTGGAACGCGAGTTCCCCTATGTGCAACTCATCGAAGGCGACCTCACCGACGCGACCTCGCTGGTGCGCGCGGTCGAGGCATCGAACCCTGACGAAATCTACAATCTTGCCGCGGTAAGCCACGTGGGCTACTCGTTCACCAACCCGTCCCTTACGGCGGACGTGACGGGTAAGGGCGTCTTGAACCTCCTCGAAGCAGTGCGAGTGACGGGCCGCGCCGAATCCGCAAAGGTGTACCAGGCGTCCACCTCAGAAATGTTTGGCGGCCTCGATTACAACAGGCCAGGCCTGGGATACAACGAGAGTTCGCTGTTTCACCCCAGGAGCCCCTATGGCGTGGCAAAGCTCTACGGCCACTGGATCTCGCGCAACTATCGCGAGAGCTACGGGATGTTCATCTCCTGCGGAATCCTCTTCAACCACGAGGGCGAACGCCGTGGACTCGAATTCGTGACGCGCAAGATCACCAACGCGGTGGCGCGCATCAGCCTGGGCAAGCAGGACCACATCGACCTTGGCGACCTGTGGCCCAAGCGAGACTGGGGCTACGCGGGCGACTACGTGCGCGGCATGTGGCAGATGATGCAGCACTCCGAGCCCGACGACTTTGTGCTTGCCACGGGCGAGACGCACTCGATCGAGGACTTCCTGTCTCTCGCATTCGCACAGGTGGGCATCGAGGACTGGAAGCCCTACGTGCGACAGGACCCTAGGTTTATGCGCCCTGCGGAGGTCGATATTCTGCTCGGAGACCCCAGCAAGGCCGAGACGGTGCTGGGGTGGAAGCGCGACGTCGACTTCCAGGGCCTGGTGAACCTCATGGTGGCTCACGACATTGAAGTCGAACGCGCGAACGCCAACTGAGAATGCCGGAGAACAGCAGCTCGCTAGTCATCACCGGCGTCGACGGCTTTGTAGGCCGGCACGTCGCACGGCAGGCGAAGGCCGCGGGTATGGCGGTCCACGGGATCGGCTACGCGAGCGATGTCGAATCGACGGCGTCAGAGTCGCTCGACTCCTACGTGGCCGCAGATCTGCGTGAGGGCTGGCCGTCGGTGCCTCGCGCCGATGCCGTGATTCATCTCGCGGCCCTCGCGGCCGTGGGTCCCTCGTTCGATCATCCCCAGAGGTACATCGAGGCCAACTCGGCGATGGTGACCCATATGGCTGAGTCGTTGGTCTCGACCGGTTTTGAAGGAACGCTGCTCACGGTGAGCAGTGGGGCCGTGTACGAACCGGTGGCCGACGCGATACAAACCGAGTCGTCACCCATCGGCTTCACCTCGCCATACGTCGTCAGCAAGATGCTGGTCGAACACCAGATGGACTACTACCGAAGGCGCGGCCTGCGCGCGGTGGTCACGCGCCCGTTCAACCACATCGGCCCAGGTCAAGGCCCAGGATTCCTGGTGCCTGACCTGTTCCGGCAGCTTGCCGACCACGATCCGGCGCGGTCAATGGCGGTGGGCAACCTCACCACGAGCCGCGACTACCTGGACGTGCGCGATGTGGCGCGCGCCTATCTGACGCTGGCCACCGCACCCACCCAGGACCACCTGGTGTACAACGTGTGCTCCGGCACCTCGGTCCCTGGCACCGAGATCCTCGAAAGCTTGTGCGTGGCCATGGGCATCCCCGTGCCTGCCACGCACGCAGACCCGAAGCGTTACCGGCCCGTCGACGCCCAAAGAATCACCGGCTCGAGCGAGCGGCTGCGCACGGAATTCGGGTGGGCTCCGCAGCACTCGCTGACACGATCGATCACAGACGCCGTCGCATACGAGCGGGACGCGTAGACGTCAGCGGGTGCTTGTACGCAGCCTGCCGATGAAGGCCAGAATCTGCTCTTGGAGGTCAGGGAAAGCCCGATCCGCCGGAGCCTCTTCGTTGACAGCCCGCTCGAGACCGTCCAGAGTGTCCGCAATCACGGCCGTCGCTCGCCTCAGCCCCCATGAGGTGAACTCGGCGAGCAGGTCGTCCGCCTTGATGTCCACGTGTCGATACGTGCCATTGACCGCCAGCGCGAGGCGGCCGTCGTTGTCCAGGTGTGCCTGGGGCACTACGTCATACGCGGGCGCCAAGCGAACGGGGCCGTCGGTCGCATGGAGCAGGCCGATGTTCTTGGTGTGCATGTCGAGGTTGCCGATGGCCACGGCCATGGTCACCATCTGGGCGAAGCGCACAAGGTCTTCTGGCGGACAGTGTCGCGTCAACGTGTCGGCGACTCGCTGCAGGCTCACGACGCCCCGGGATGCCTGGTACTTTTCGTTGCCGCTCGCCCCTAGCGCTTGGTTGAAGTCCTCCTGGTGCACTCGTTGCCCATCCACGCGGTCGTAGCGCTCGATCACCAGCGCCGCCAACCCGTCGAAGTCCTCGACGTGTGTCTCAAAATCGGCAAGGCCCAGTCTGCGTGTGAGGTGAGACCCGTACTCCTCATCAAAGATCACGCTGGCGTTTTTGCCCGTGAGCTGTGGCTTGACGATGTGCGTGCTCGGATAGCCGCCGAGGGCCTGGGCCCAACCCTCTCGCGTTCTTGCGAGCACCACCTTCGGTTGAACGCCTCCCAGGGAGGACCTGCCGGTCCCGGGAGCATTGGCGAGCGGTGAGCCTGTGGGGTCTTCGAGCAGGCCGCGGATCTCCGCTTGCGTCACGGGCCTGATCGATGGTGACTGCGGCTCCGTCGGATCGTCGGGGTCCCACATCTGCACTGCCCCCGCGACGTCGCGCCCGTAGCGAGCCAAGAAGCCGAGGGTGTCGCCCGACCTCAGCCGACCCTGCTGAAGCATATGGTCGTACTGGAGGCCCTCGGGGAGTAGCTCGGCAAACCAGTTCCGGCGCCTTCCGGCGTGATCGCGCCGCGTCCGCGGGAGCAGGGGGATAGCGACCGACAGCACAGAACTGTTGGCGCCAAACTGATCCATGCCCTCGGAGCTGGGGACAAAGTCAAAACTCCGCGCATCGCCTTCGAGGGTGCCGACGATCGTGCCGTGCAGCTCAACCGCGAGCGTCATCGTCGTCTCCCCACGTCGCCGTGAATTCCATTCCGGTGGCGTGGGCCAGGCTTAAAAGGCGTCGCAGATAGATCGTGGACTTGCCGCCCTCGATCTCGCTGATGGTGCTCTGAGGGACGGCGAGCTTTTTGGCCAGCTGCTCTTGAGACATCCCGCGTGCGGTCCGGGCCTGCTGGATGGCCAGCCCAAAGTCCGCTGGGGCGTGAAGCCGTGCGGTGTGGCGCGACATGGAGGCCTCCTTGGTATCGGAATATCACGATACCGCACTCCTATCGTGTTTTCGCGATATGGGGCCGGGCGGCTCGGTGGCCGAGCGACCACGCGTGCCCCGTGCCTCTACGCGCCGCTCACCGAACCGTTTGCGGCGCTGACCCGCTTGAGCAGCCCCTCGGCCAGCGCATTGAGTGCGACCGATTCCACCAGGAACCCGTCGTGTCCCACATTCGAGTGGAGCAGGTCTAACCCGGGGCAGCCCGCGAGCGCGTCGGCCAAGGCCTGAGAGTGGGAGCGGGGATAGAGCCTGTCGCTGTCCACCGCGGCCACGAGTGAGGGCCCGGTGAAGGTGGCGAGGGCGGTCTCGATCCCGCCGCGTCCGCGCCCCACGTCGTGGGTGTTGATGGCGTGGACGATGCGTAGATACGTGTTGGCGTCGAACCTGCGGGCCAGCTTGTCGGCGTGATGCTCCAGATACGACTCGACGGCAAAGCGGCCGTCGGGCAGCAGTGTGTTGTCGTCCTCCTGCGCGGCGCGCCCAAAGCGCGACTGCAACTCGGGCTCGCTTCTGTATGTCGTGTGCGCGATCATGCGCGCGATGCCGAGTCCCACGTGCGGGCCCTCGCCATCGGCCGCGTCGTAGTAGTCGCCGCCGGCAAAGCGGGGATCGGCGCGAATGGCCGCGGTCTGGGCGGCACCCCACGCGATCTGCTCGGCAGTGGTGGCCGCGGTGGTACCCACGGCACCCACGGACTTGACGCGTTCGGGGTGCGAGGCCGCCCATTCGAGCGCGCGCATCCCGCCCATCGACGGGCCGATGATGAGGCGCCACGCGTCAATGCCCAGCGCGTCGGTGAGGCGCACCTCGGCCTCAACCATGTCCCTGAGGGTGAGCCACGGGAACCGTGATCCCCACGGCTTGCCGTCCACGGGGTGCGGATATGCGGGGCCGGTCGAGCCCTGACAGCCGCCCACGATGTTGGCGCACACGATGAAGTACCGCTCCGGGTCGAGCGGACGCCCCGGCCCGATGAGCGAGTTCCACCAGCCACCCGTGAGGTGGCCGGGACCCGCATGCCCCACGGCATGCGAGTCCCCGCTGAGCGCATGAGCCACATAGATGGCGTTGTCGCGCGCCTCGTTGAGTGTGCCCCACGTCTCGTACGCGAGGGTCACTCCAGGCAGGACTCCGAGCGGGTCTGCCTCAAGAGGCAGGTCGCCGATGTCCATGAAGCGCCGCCCGCCGGGGTCGTCACCAGGGCGCCATGCCCCCGATGCCGGTACGGGCGTCGGGGGAGCGTCAACCCACTCTGAGGCGTCATCATCCATGGTGGCTCTACTCCTCGTTTATGCTGCGGTGGTCATGCTGCGCTCACGCCGCTCGAGCGCACCGCGGCGGCTGCCGCAAAGCCCGTCGCGAGGTCCGCCAGGATGTCGTCGATGTGCTCGATGCCCACCGAAAGCCGCACCAAGCCAGGCGTGACGCCTGCGGTCAGCTGCTCCTCGGGGGTCAACTGTGAGTGCGTGGTGGTGGCGGGGTGGATCACGAGCGAGCGCACATCACCGATGTTAGCCACCAGCGAGTGGAGTTCGAGCGCGTCGACAAACGCGCGCCCCGCTTCGACGCCGCCGTCTATCTCGAACGCGACCACCGAACCCGCACCGCGAGGGGCGTACTTGAGCTGCAGCGAGTGCCACGGTGATGACTCGAGACCCGCGTAGTTGACGCTCTCGACATCCTCGTGAGCCTCGAGGTAGCGCGCTACCTTAATGGCGTTCTCGACGTGACGCTCGATGCGCAGCGACAGCGTCTCGATGCCCTGTGCGATCAGGAATGCGTTGAACGGCGAGACCGCGGGCCCGAGGTCGCGCAACAGCTGCACGCGCGCCTTGAGGATGAACGCCAGGTTGGCGCCCAGTGCCGAGCCGACGCCAAGGTCGCGGGCATACACGATGCCGTTGTAACTGGGGTCGGGGGTGTTGTACTGCGGGAAGCGTTCGGGGTCCTGCGCAAAGTCGAACGTGCCGCCGTCGACAATCAGGCCGCCGATGGCAGTGCCGTGGCCGCCCAAGTACTTGGTGGCCGAGTGCGTCACGAAATCCGCGCCCCACTGGAACGGCTGGATCAGGTAGGGGCTTGCAACGGTGTTGTCGACGACGAGCGGGACGCCCACCTCGTGAGCGACGGCCGCGACCGCCTCGATGTCCAGCAGGTCCTGCTTGGGGTTGGAGATTGCCTCGCCAAAGAACGCCTTGGTGTTGGGTCGCACCGCTGCGCGCCACGACTCGGGGTCATCCGGGTTCTCCACAAAGGAGACCTCGATGCCGAACTTGGGAAGCGTGTAGTGGAACAGGTTGTACGTGCCGCCGTACAGCGAGGGGGAGGACACGATGTGGTCGCCTGCCTCCGCCAAGTTCTGGATCGCGAGCACGTTCGCCGCGGATCCCGAGGCCACGAGCAGCGATGCGACGCCACCCTCAAGCGCGGCAACCCGCTGCTCGACGGCATCCTGCGTCGGGTTCCCGATGCGCGTGTAAATGGGGCCCAGGTCCGACAGCGCAAAGCGGGCGGCCGCCTCGTTCGTGTCCTTGAACACGTACGCCGTGGTCTGGTAAATGGGAAGCGCGCGCGAGCCGGTGGCGGCATCGGGCGTCTGTCCAGCATGGATCTGTGTGGTTTCGAAGGCCCAATTGGCCATGGTGTGCTCCTGAAGGTGGTGAGGGGGGATCTGAGGTGGGGATCGATAAGGGGGATGTTCCCAGACCGTTCACCATCGGGAGCTGTTCGGGGGAAGCCGCCAGTCCCGCGACCGTGAAAGGCCTGCGGATTGCGACACGAGGGGAGTGGCCCACGCGGGTTCTTGGCTCGCGACTCAAAGGTGCGAGCGGGACGCCCTGTGCGGGCGCACGCCAAACGTGCGCGTAACTAGCGACACATTCGGCGGAACATGCTGGCGAGTCTAGAAGCCGACCGCGAGAAAAGGCAAACGCGGGCCTCGTGGTGAGGGCGGAACGTGCCGTTAATGGTCGTGGAGACCTCAAATCGTGAGGGACACATCACAAAAGGTGCGTAGTGAGACAAATCTCACCAGATTGCCGGGCACCTGGTGACTTAGTGTGGCCCGAAACAGCACCTAGAAAAGAAGGAGTGAGGCTATGAGGCGCGTCACCACACAGGCAATCGTGAGCCTTGGTACGGCTCTCGTCGTCATGGTGACGTCCGCCGGAATGGCAGCGGCCTCGCCTCAAACTGACGACATCAGGGACCTGACAAACACGCACCGGAGTTCGCACGACTCGGCCGATGCCCTCCTGTGCTCGTCGAGTCTTGACGCTGTCGCACAGGCCTGGACGCAGCACCTCGTGGATCTGTACAACAGTTCCGACAATCTCGCGCTGAGCCACAATTCCTCACTCCCATCACAGGCGCCGAGCGGATGGACGTCGCTCGGGGAAAACGTTGCCCTCAACGGAGGGACTGCGTCGCCGGTGGCCAAACTCGTCCAGCAGTGGATCGATTCGTCAGGTCACCACACCAACTTGGCCAACACCAAATACACGCACATCGGTGTGGGGTACGTGCTTGACAGCCGCGGCCACTCGTGGGGCACACAGGTATTCGGTGCTTACACGACAAGCCCCGACCGCACCAAGGCCACGGTGACAGCCACCATCCTCGACTCGAGCCTTCAACCTCGCGCAGGTACTGCGGTGAAGGCCACGACCAGTGCCGGTTCTGCCACCTCCTATGTCGGATCCGACGGCGGCTTCTGCGTCAATGTGGCTCCCGGCTCAGGGACCGTGACGCTGTCCATCGGCGGCGAGACCATCGACGTGCTCCAGGGTGCCGCCGCAGGGAAGACCGTATCGACGTATGTCGTCGAGCCGTCGATGAGCGGTGTGGGAACTCCAGGCCTTGTCACCCAGACCCCCACCCGCGTCTTGGACGAGTCGAACGCACAGCCCGGTCAGGTGAAGTGCTTCGCAGTCCGTGGTGTGGCCGGTGTGCCCGACAACGCCACAGGGGTGGTGCTCAACGTCACCGCCTCCAATCCGCAGGGCCCAGGCCACGCCGTGGTCTATCCCGATTCCGATGGCAACGGCGCGACGGCCAGTCCCACCGCATCGACGGTGAACTTTGAAAAGGGTTTGGATGTGGCCAACGTGGCGTTCGTCGCCTTGGGCTCCAACGGCAAGATTTGCTACGCCACCCACGCTTCGAGGTTGAGCCGCTTCATTATCGACGTGAGTGGCTACGTGACACCCGAAGCCAACGTGATGTTGGTCGCGGCTGAGCGAGTGGTGGACACCCGACCGGGTGGAGGGCACCTCGGCACCGTGACAGGCCCCGCGCTTCCGGGCGTCACCAATACGGTCAAGGTGGTGGGCACTGCGGGCGTCCCCGTAGGCGCCACCGCGGTGATTGCGAACGTGACGGTCACAGGAGTGTCAGGGGAAGGTCACCTCAAGGCCTGGGCGGCGGATAGTGCTGAGCCGAACACCTCGGTCGTCAACTACGCGCCGGGCAAGGACAAGGCCAACGGCCAGGTCATCGCCCTATCAGCGTCAGGCGAACTGTCGTTCAAGTCGTACGCCGCCTCTGCCCACGTCATTATCGACGTAGTGGGCTACCTCACTGAATCGTCTGCGATCATCCCCTTGACGCCTACCCGAATCGTGGAAACACGGACTCTGTCGGGGGTGATCGGGCCCGTGAGCGGATTGCTCGCTGCGAACACTCCTTACGCTCTCCAGGTGGGCTCCTTGGTGCCCGCGAATGCCACTGCGGTGGTTCTCAACGTCACGGCAGCACACCCGAGCGCAAGAGGGCACTTCCAGCTCTATCCCGATACCGTTGGCAACGGAAAGACAGCACCGTCGCCAGCGTCGACGCTGAACTACATCGTCGGGCGCGACATCCCCAACAGCGTGGTGGTGCAAATCCCGCCAAGTGGAAACGTGCAGCTGTACTCCGCAGCGGCTGGCACCAACGTTGTTGTTGACCTTGTGGGTTACGTCGTGGGCGACTCCTAGCAGCGACAACACTCTCAACGGTGAGGCGCCGCGCTTGGCTTTGGCTTCAGGCGAGCGTGCTGTCTGCCGATAAGCAGGGGGAGTCACGTCGAAGTGGGACATATCACCCAGGCCTTTCGGGCCTGGGTGTGCCGACTTAAGATCGCCGGGTTGAAAGGGAGTGTCGAAAGTGGCTGGAATGTTTTCGAAGCGCGCGGTGCGTGGCATCGCTTTGGCGTGCCTCGCCGCGATCGTCGCCGCAGTCGCCGTCACTTCCGCCTCAGGCATCGCTGGCGCCGATACGTATCCGGGCCTGTCTGACATCGCCGCTGCTCAGGCAGCCGTAGCAGACGCCCAAACCGGCGTCGCCGAGCTCGACGCAGCCATCGTGAACCTCGAAACCGCCGCCCAGGATGCCCAGCGGGAGGCCCTCGGTGCCGGGGATCGGTATGTCGGGGCGAAGGACACCGCCGACCGCGCAAAGATCGAATCCGTGGCCGCAACCCAGAGTGCGGCCGATGCGGCCGTTCAACTCGAGCAGGCCCGCACCGATCTCGCCGCAGTGGCTCTCCAGGTTTACCGCGACGGCGGCAAGATGACCTCGCTCGAGGCGCTTGTGGGCGCCAACGGCTTTGAGGACGTCATCGCCCGGACCGAGGACAACGACCGCGCGGCATCCCAGATGGACGCGGTCACGCAGAAGGTCAAGGCCGCCGAGCTCTACGCCTCTACCATGAGCGATTTCGCGAAGCAGTCGGCAGAGGTCGCGGCTACGGCAGCCGACGACGCCGCCCAGGCGCTCGCCGCCGCAGAGGACTCGCAGCGTTCGGCCGATCAGGCGGTGGCCGATGCCGAGTCGACGCGTGGAGCAGCGCTGGAACGACTCGCCTCGCTTCAAAACACGACCGTCGCGCTCGAGACCGCGCGTCAGCAGGGGCTCGCCGACGCGCGCACCGCTCGCGAACGCGCAGCGTTCGAGGTGGCAGTCCAGGCGGCACAAGCGCAGGCGGCCGCGCCTGCTCCAAGTGCAGGCGGCACCACGTCCGGCTCGACCGGCACCACCGGCGGCACCACGTCCGGCTCGACCGGCACCACCGGCGGCACCACGTCCGGCTCGACCGGCACCACCCCCGTGAGCGACCCGGTCGTCACCACGCCGTCAAGCGGATGGGCGTCGTCGGCCAGCCAGGGCCAAGCCGCCGCCACGTATGCGCAGACCCTCATGGGCACCCCATACCTTCTCGGCGGAAACGGCCCCGCCTACGACTGCTCGGGTGTGACCTACGCGGCGTGGAGCAGCGTCGGCTACACGCTGTCGCGAAGCTCGCAGTGGCAGTACAACTCGACCACTCACGTGCCGATCTCAGAGATGCGTCCTGGCGACCTCGTGTTCTACGGCACCAACCGCAGCACGAGCTCGATCTATCACGTCGCCATCTACATCGGTAGTGGGCTCGTGGCGGAGGCCACCAAGCCAGGAGACGTCGCCCAAGTTCGCGCCTACGACGCGTCGTGGCGCATCAACAGCCTGATCCCGTACGTGGGCCGTCCCTAACGACGAGAACAGCCCCACGCGCCTAGTGCTGCGGAGGGAACAGTGGGTTGAGGTGCTCGAACAGCGTGCCCTTCGCGCGAGCGAAGGCCCTCTCGATTTCGGCCTCTGCCTCGTCGCGGCCAACCCAGTGGGCGCCCTCGACGGACTTGCCTGGCTCGAGGTCCTTGTAGACCTCGAAGAAGTGCTGGACCTCAAGGCGGTGGAAGTCGGACACGTCCGAGAGCTCCTGGCGCCACGTCTGACGATGGTCTCCGACGGGAACGCATAGCACCTTGTCGTCGCCGCCGGCCTCGTCGCGCATGCGGAACATTCCGAGCGCGCGGCAGCGGATCTGGCAACCGGGGAAGGTGGGCTCTTCGAGGAGCACGAGGGCGTCCAAGGGGTCACCGTCTTCGCCGAGGGTGCCGTCGATGAATCCGTAGTCATCGGGGTAGCGAGTCGACGTGAAGAGCATGCGGTCAAGCACGATCCTGCCGGTGTGGTGGTCGACCTCGTACTTGTTGCGTGATCCCTTGGGGATCTCGACAGTGACGTTGAATTCCATGTGTACCTCGCGCCTGACGTGGGGTTGATGCCTATTAGTCTGGCGCATGAAGGGAGGTGGCGCGTGCGCGCAGGACGAATTGTTGGCGTTTTGGTACCTATCGTGATGCTCGCAGGCGTGGGGGGATACGTCGTCGCAGACGCCGCGGACCTGGTTCCGGGGTGGCTGACCATTGCGGCCGAGCCCTCTCCGCCCGCCCCGTTCCTCACGGCAGACGCCGTCGAGCCCAGCGCCGCACCCGGCACCCTGGTCGCCCCGCTTTTCGACGCTGACTCACCGCTTCCCGATGCCGCGCAGATTCAGGCTCTCGCTCAGGCCCTTCGCGACGACTCGCGCACGGGGGCGTCAACGAACGTCTCCGTGATCGATCTCGTGACAGGGGAGACGCTCGCCGACGTCGACGGAACCGACGGACAGGTGCCCGCGTCCACCACCAAGTTACTGACCGCGATCGCTGCGGTGACGGCTTTGGGACCCGACTATCGGCTGGCGACCACCGCGCTTTACGACAAGGCGCGGGCCGAGGTCGCACTCGTCGCTGGAGGCGACATGTTGCTCGCGGCCGACGAAGGGGCCGACGCCGTAGTCGCCGCCGACGACGCGCGCACCGACGCGGAGAGGTCCGTCGGCTACGCGGGCCTGGGTGACCTCGCGGATCAGGTCGCGCAAGAGCTTTCGGCCCAAGGTGTCACGTCGGTGACCGTGGTCGCGGACACGTCCGCGTTCCCCGGACCTGCGTATCCGGTCGAATGGCCGTCGTATGCGCTGCAACAGGGATATGCCGCGCCTGTCACGGGCCTCGCCGTGAACGTCGGCAAGAAAACCGACGACGAGTACGCGCAGCGGTGGCCCGACCCCGCCGCCAACGCGGCCGACGAGTTCGCGGCGAGGCTTTCCGAGCGCGGCATCACGACCAGCAGGGGGAGTGAGCGGCAGGGAGCGACCGGCGATGAGGTGGGGAGGGTCGAATCCGCTCCGCTCGCCGACGTGGTGGAGTACATGCTTCACCATTCAGACAACACGATCGCCGAGGACCTCACCAGGGTGGTTGCGATCGAATCGGGAAGAGTGGCCACGGTCACGAACTCGATGACAGCGGTCGCCGATTCGCTCGGCTCGCTAGGGATCGATCTGTCGGGACTCTCGTTGTACGACGGCGCAGGCTTCTCCACCAACAATCGCATTTCCCCCAGCACGCTCACCCATGCGCTGCGCGCGGCCGCCCTTGCGGAACCGACGCGTGGCGTCCTCGGGTGGCTTGCGGAGGCGGGCCTTACTGGCACTCTCGATGATCGCTTCACGTCCTCGGCCGGCACGGGGGTCGTGTGGGCCAAGACCGGCTCGCTCACGGGAGTGACGTCGCTTGCGGGGGTGGTCCTCACCGCCGACGGAAGACCTCTCGTTTTCGCCGCGATGGCCGATGGGATGCCGTACGGTCAAGATGATCCGAGATCGGCAATCGATGAGTTTGCCGATGCCTTGGCAGAATGTGGTTGTCAACCATGAGCATCAGCGGCGTCATCACGTGTGACGGGCCTGCTATGCCGACTGAAGGAGCAACGTGACGGGACCCCACCCCTCGGTCGCCGCGACGCGTAACGCGGTGCGCGAGGCTCTCGACGGTGTGGATATGGGTTCCCGCATTTGGGTTGCCTGCTCGGGAGGTCCCGATTCGCTTGCCCTGGCCGCCGCCGCATCCTTCGTCGCGCGCAAGGAGGGCTTCCTCGTCGGCGCGATCATCGTCGATCATGGGCTCTCTCCCGAGTCTGCCGCGGTTTCCGAGGCCGCCGCCGTTCAGGTGCGCAAGACGGGTATCCACACGGTCTTTGTCGAGAAGGTCCTCGTGGGGCGCGAGGGCGGCCTTGAGGCCGCCGCGCGCAAGGCCCGCTACGCGGCCCTCGACGGACGCGCTGATGCCGAGGGTGGCCTCACCCCTCACATCCTCTTGGGCCACACGATGGACGATCAGGCTGAAACGGTGCTGCTCGCCTTGGCCAGGGGCTCGGGCGCGCGCACCCTCGCGGGCATGCCCGTCAAGAGGGGCCGCTACGTGCGGCCGTTCCTGTCGCTGCGCCGCAAGGACACCGTGGCCGCGTGCGAGGCACTTGAACTCACTCCCTGGTTCGACCCCACCAATGAGCCCGATGGGGGTCCAAGGCGTTCGGCGCTGCGTGGCGTCGTGATGCCCGCTCTCGTTGATGTCCTCGGCCAGGGTGTCATCTCGGGGCTCGCCCGTTCCGCGGCAATGCTCCAGGCCGACGCCGACGAGCTCGAGCGCCAGGCGCGCTCAGCGATCCGATCGTCGGAGTCCCAGGTGAGGGGCGAGGAGTGGCGATGCGACATGCTCGCGGCGCTCCCCGACGCGATTCGCACGCGCATGCTCAAGATGATCGCCGAGAATAAGGGGACGGGAACTCTTGCGGCCTCACACGTCGCGGCCCTCGATCGCCTGATCATGACGTATTCGGGTCAGGGGGCCGTATGGCTTCCCGGCGGGTACGAGGCCAGGCGCGAGTATGGCAGGCTGATCTTTACCCACCCTCTCGAGCGCTTCGAGCAACCCGACGAGAACGGAACTGACGAGTGACCCCCGACTTTTCGCATGCGGCCTTCACCATCGACGACTTCACCCGAGTGGTGGTGACCGAAGAGCAGATTGCCGACAAGCTCGACGAGATGGCCGTCAGCATCCGCGCGGACTACGCGGGCAAGGACCTTTTGCTCGTGGGCGTGCTCAAGGGCGCCGTCATGGTCATGGCGGACCTCTCGAGGCGCCTGCCCCCGAACGTGCAAATGGACTGGATGGCGGTCTCGTCATACGGATCGGGCACGCGCTCATCGGGCGTGGTGCGCATCCTCAAGGACCTGGATGCGGACCTCACCGGCCGTCACGTGCTGATCGTTGAGGACATCATCGACACGGGTGTGACCCTGTCCTGGCTCCTGGGGAACCTGCGTTCGCGCGGCGCCGAGTCCATCGAAGTCGCCACGCTGCTACGCAAGCCCGACGCGATTCAGGTCGAGATTGACGTCAAATACGTCGGCTTCGACATCCCGAACGAGTTCGTCGTGGGGTACGGGCTCGACTGGGCCGAGAAGTACCGGACGTTGCCCTTTGTGGCCATCCTCAAGCCGAGTGTCTATAGCGAGGGTTAAGCCGCTTTTGCCCGTTTTGTAGCCCATGTGGCGCCAGACGGGCGGTATGTGTCCCGCTGAGCGCGAAACCAGGATTGCGCGCGCATTGACTCGCGTAGAGTCGGGGCATCATGAAAAGAACTCGCTGGACATATATCCTTCTCGGCGCGCTCGTGCTGTCGCTCGTCATGTTCGTGTTTACGACGCTGCGGGAAACCCCCGTCACGCACATCACGACATCGCAAGGCTTTGACGTGCTCGCGTCCGACGGCATCGACCAAGTCAAGGTGACTGACGGCGATCAGAGCGTGCGCATCCTGCTGGGTGACACGATTCCCGATTCGCTCGCCGACTACGAGCTTGAGTCGGGCGCTCTCGTCGAGTTCTTTTACGTTGAGCCGCAGGGACCCTCGGTAGTCGCCGCGGTTGCCGCGTCCGACCCCACTGAGGGCTACGACTCCGTGGTCCCGCAGGGATCGCTCTGGCAGACGCTCCTGCTGAACATGCTTCCGCTGGTGCTGGTGCTCGGGCTGCTGTGGTTCCTCATGTCGAGCATGCAGGGCGGCGGCAACAAGATCATGCAGTTCGGTCGGTCGAAGGCCGCGCTCGCGTCTCCCGACACCCCCAAGGTCAAGTTTGACGACGTGGCGGGCTGTGAAGAGGCCGTCGAGGAGCTCAAGGAGATTCAGGAGTTCCTGGAGAACCCCGCGAAATTCCAGGCGGTGGGCGCCAAGATCCCCAAGGGTGTGCTGTTGTACGGCCCTCCAGGCACAGGTAAGACGCTTCTGGCCCGCGCGGTCGCAGGCGAGGCCGGCGTGCCGTTCTTCTCGATCTCGGGCTCCGACTTTGTCGAGATGTTTGTCGGCGTCGGCGCGAGCCGCGTGCGTGACCTCTTTGAGCAGGCCAAGAAGGCCAGCCCAGCGATCATCTTCGTCGACGAGATCGACGCCGTTGGCCGCCACCGCGGTGCGGGTATGGGCGGCGGACACGACGAGCGCGAGCAGACCCTCAACCAGATGCTGGTCGAGATGGACGGCTTCGACGCCACCACCAACGTCATCATGATCGCGGCCACCAATAGGCCCGACATCCTCGACCCCGCGCTGCTGCGCCCCGGCCGTTTCGACCGCCAGATCGGCGTCGACGCCCCCGACTTCAAGGGCCGTCAGAAGGTGCTCGAGGTGCACGGCAAGGGCAAGCCGCTGGCGCCCGATGCCAACATGACCGCGATCGCCAAGCGCACTCCTGGTTTCACGGGTGCCGACCTCGCGAACGTCCTCAACGAGGCCGCGCTGCTCACGGCGCGCAGGGGCCTCACGATGATCGGCCCGCGTGAACTCGACGAGGCGATCGACCGCGTCATCGCCGGTCCGCAAAAGCGCACGCGCGTGATGAACGATCACGATAAGGCTGTGACCGCTTATCACGAGGGCGGCCACGCCGTCGTCGCCGCGGCCATGAACCACACGGATCCCGTCACCAAGGTGACGATCCTTCCTCGCGGCAGGGCGCTCGGCTACACCATGGTGATGCCCACCGAGGATCGCTATTCGAAGACTCGCAGTCAGCTCCTGGACAACCTCGCGTACGCGATGGGTGGTCGAGTGGCCGAAGAGGTCGTGTTCGGGGACCCGTCCACGGGCGCGAGCAACGACATCTCCCAGGCCACCGAGATCGCCAAGCAGATGGTGACCGAATACGGCATGTCTCCCAAGGTCGGTTCCGTGCGTTTGGCCAATGCCTCAGGTGAGGTGTTCATGGGCCGCGATATGGGTCACGGACGCGAGTACTCCGAGGAGCTTGCCGCGATTGTCGACGTCGAGGTGCGCACGCTGCTGGATAACGCGATGGCGGAGGCCACTGCAGCGCTGAACGCCAACCGCAAGGTGCTCAATACGCTCGCCGAGCAACTGCTCGAAAATGAGACGCTCAACGAGGCCGAGCTCGCCGAACTGTTCAAGAAGATCAAGAAGGCTCCCGCCCGTAAGGGATGGGTCAGCGGAGATTGGGCGCCTAAGCCCTCGCGCCGCCGCCCCGTGAGGGCACCCGTACGTCGCAAGGTCGAGCCCAAGGACACGCTCCTTGAGTCGACCGACGACACGGCATAGCCGCGGAGCGAAACCCGACGAACGAGCCGCCGCGCGTGCAATCACCAGGAGGAACACATGACCGGACCTGTTGACGGCCCGCGTATCGAGGCGGCCGTGCGCGAGATTCTCGCCGCGATCGGTGACGACCCCGAACGCGATGGGCTGAAGGACACTCCCGCGCGCGTGGCACGCGCCTACGCGGAGATGTTTGCCGGTCTTCGCCAGAGCCCTGGCGACGTGTTGAGCGCCGTATTCGAGCTGGGCCACGAGGAGATGATCCTGGTCAAGGACATCGAGCTCTACTCGATGTGCGAACACCACCTGGTTCCGTTCCACGGAGTCGCCCATGTTGCCTACATCCCAGGCGTCGACGGCCGTATCACCGGCCTGTCCAAGATCGCCCGCCTGGTCGACGTGTACGCCAAGCGCCCGCAGGTTCAGGAGCGCCTCACGACGCAGGTGGCCGACGCGCTCGTCGAGCACCTCGGCGCGCGCGGCGTCATCGTCGTGGTCGAGGCGGAGCACCTGTGCATGTCGATGCGAGGCGTCCGCAAGCCGGGCTCGCGCACCGTGACGAGTGCAGTGCGTGGGCTGATGCGTGACGCGGCGACGCGCTCCGAGGCCATGAGCCTCATCGTCGGGAAATAGCCCATGCCGGCACATCCTGCTGGGCCGACGCGCTCTGCCGGGCCGGCACTGCCCGAGAAGCCTCATACGCTCGTGATGGGCATCCTCAACGTCACGCCGGATAGCTTTAGCGACGGAGGCCTGTACGCGGGCCCTGACGCGGCGATCGCTCACGGGCTGTCCCTCGCGGCCGACGGCGCGGACATCGTCGACGTGGGCGGGGAATCGACACGGCCTGGGGCCTTGCGTGTGGACCCGGCGGAAGAGCTCGCCCGAGTACTCCCTGTGGTTGGGGCCCTCGCCGCCGCGGGAATCCCCGTCAGTATCGACACGATGCGGGCTACCGCGGCAAGCGCCGCAGTAGCCGCCGGCGCGTGCCTCGTCAATGACGTCTCCGGCGGGCTTGCGGACCCAGACATGGGCGCCGCAGTGGCGAGCCTCGGAGTCGACTTTGTGGCTATGCATTGGCGGGCTCACTCGACGCATATGGACCGCCTCGACACGTATTCCGACGTGGTCGCCGAGGTGAAGGACGAGCTCGCGGCACGCGTGGCGGCGCTCCTGGATGCGGGAATGGACCCGCGCCGCATCATCCTGGATCCGGGGCTTGGCTTCGCAAAGGTCGGCGACAGCAACTGGCCACTCATGGCGAACCTGGACCAGTGGAGCGGTGGTGCGAGGGTCCTCATTGGCGCGTCGCGAAAGCGATTCTTGGGCGCGGTCATCGGTGGCGCCGCGACGGGGACCGGGGTGAGCTTCCCTGACCGCGCCTCTGACCCGTCCGCGCGTGAGCACGCGACCACCGCGGTGACGACTTTGGCCGCCACGGCGGGCGTGTGGGCCGTGCGAGTCCATGACGCAAAGGCGGCATGTGACGCAATCGCTGTCGTGTCCGCTTGGCAAGAGGCCACAAAGAGGACACGATGAACCCATGACCTGGACGTCGACCCCCTATATGCGGGCTGGAATAGAACTTGACCGAATCGCCGTCGAAGGCATTCGCGTCAGTGGCAATCACGGCGTATTCGAAAGCGAGCGTGAGACGGGGCAACTGTTCCTGGCCGATGTGGTCGCGCACGTGTCGACGCGAGAGGCCGCGGCTCACGATGACCTGAGCCAGACGGTCAACTACTCCGACATCGCCGACAAGGTCGCCGCGGTGCTCGGGGGAGACCCGTCGAGCCTGATCGAGGCCGTGGCGGAACGCGCGGCGTCCGCGGTGCTGAAGATGGAAGGCGTGTTTTGCGTCGACATTCGCATCCACAAGCCGCAGGCGCCGCTGCACGTCGAGTTCAAGGACGTCACCGTCACCATCCGCCGCGAGCACGGACATGAAGTCCCCGACGCGGCTAAGCGCATCGGCTCGTCCGCCGGAATGTCGGACGACCCGCTCGACCTCGAGGTCCAGGCGCCTATGCGCGATCATTTTGATCAGCGACCGGCCAGCGTGGTCCCCGTGCTCATCGCACTTGGCGGCAACGTGGGCCCCGTCGAGGCAACGCTCCGCACCGCCGTCGACGCGCTCTCCAAGATCACAGGCGTCGAGGTGATCAGCACCTCGCCCCTCGTGAGTTCGGCGGCCGTGGGCGGACCGCCCCAGCCCGACTACCTCAATGCCGTCGTGCGCATCCACACGATTCTGTCGCCGCGCGAGCTGCTTGGCGCCTGCCAAGGCATCGAGATGGTGCATGGGCGGGAGCGCCACGAGATCAACGGTCCTCGCACGCTCGACATCGACATCATCGACTACGGCGGCGGCGAGGGCAGCGCCCCCGACATTACGTTGCCCCACCCGCGCGCCCGCGACAGGGCGTTCGTGCTGGTGCCGTGGGCGCTCATGGAGCCGCATGGCGTGCTCCCTGGCTTGGGCCCCATCGCCCCCGCAGCCGCGGCCGTGAGCGCCTCGGTGGCCGTGGTGATCGACCCCTGGCCCGCGCCAGCGACATCGTGAACACGAGCGTGCCGTGAGGCCGCTCAAATGGAGGGTCCTCACGTCGGCGTTGCTGATCGCGACCTTGCTCGGTGCGGGAGGCTCGTTCTTGGCGCTGCGCGGAGGGGCCATTCCCGTGCGCTTGCCGTGGACGACCCTGCTCGTGGGGATCAGCCTGGCAGCGGTGGCGCTCGGTATGGCCTGGCCAGTGCGTCAGGTCAAGCGTGGCAAGCGCAAGACCATCGATTCCATGCGGGCGGTCAGGGCGGCGATGTTGGCCCAGGCGTCGGCGTACGCGGGGGCGCTCCTGGGTGGCTTCTACGGAGGATTCGCTCTGGTATTGCTGCGTGACTGGTCCCATGAGCCACGCAGGGAAGCCGCGATTGCGGCCGGTCTCGCGGCGCTCGGAGGCATCGTCATGCTGGTCGCAGGGGTGATCGCTGAATGGTGGTGTCGCATCACACCAGGAAGCGCGGACGAGGTACCTCACGAATCGCGTGAGCCAGGGGTGGCACACTAGCCGTATGACCTGGTTTGCTCCCGATGCCGTGGCGTGGACCGCAGCGTCCCGCCGCCTCATTCCCGCTCGCCTCATCATCGCGGGAGTGTTTCTGCTTCCGTTGATGGTTCTGGCAGGCACGTTCGCCGTGCTGTTCTCGTCCGCATGGTGGTGGGTCGTCGCTGGAATTGGAGTGTTCGCCGCCTGGGCGGCATGGCTCACGGTCCGCGTGGTTCTCGCCCACGGCTGGGCCGAACGCGACGATGACCTGCTGGTCAAGCGCGGTCGCCTCTGGCGTTCGGTGACGGTGGTGCCCTATGGCCGCATGCAATACGTCGAGGTGACCGCTGGGCCGCTCGCGCGCGCGTTCGGCTTCGCCACGATCCAGCTGCACACGGCCTCGCCCGGCACCGATGCGACCCTCGCGGGGGTTCCCGCCGACGACGCGGCCAGGTTGAGGGATCGCCTGACATCGCGCGGCGAGGCACAGCTGGCAGGACTATGAGCGCGGGTTCGGAGCGCATCTACTCCGCGCCTCGCGAGTGGGTGCACGTGCACTCGGTCTCTCCCCTTCTGGGAGGTTGGGCCGCCTTCGCGGCGGTCGTGGGCCTGTGGTTCTACAACGGGCCGGGCAACACCTCTCCAGACGAGCCTCGGCAGTGGCATATTTCCGTCGCATGGTTCGCGATCGGAGGGTTGGTCGCCGCGGCTCTCGCAATCGGCTTTGGCTATCTGTCGTGGTGGTTCCACACGTATCGCATCACTGACGAGGCTGTAGAGCAGCGCAAGGGCATGTTGATCCGTCAACAGCGGCAGGCGAGGCTGGATCGCCTGCAGGCCGTGGACGTGGTGCAGCCCCTGCTCGGCCGGGTATTCGGCTTCGCCAAGATCACGATTGAGGTCGCGGGCGGGAGCAAGTCCGCGATCCAGCTGCAGTACTTGCGCCTGGCCGATGCGGAGGCGCTCCGCAATGAGATCCTCGCGCTCGCTGCGGGGTTCAGGGCCGAGGTTTCGGCGGCGCGCGAAGGCTCGGGCTCCGGCCCCGCCGCGGAACATGGGATGAGGAGCGATGTCGAAGCCTTCAAGCTTGCGCCCGCGCCTGGTTCCGCGCGGACCTCGGTGGCAGCGGCAGAGGAACGCCCGCTGGTGGCGGTGCCCGTCTCCAGGTTGCTCCTATCGATCTTGTTGTCGTGGGGGACGGTCTTCGGCGTGGGCATGATGCTCGCTTTTGTCGTGGGCTCGGTCATCGTCGGCCTTGTAGTTCCCGAGGTCGACATCGTCGGCGCGATCTTCGGTGGAGGCTTCGTGGGAATACTCACGGCCGCTGCGGGAATCGCGTCCTCGACCATGGCGACCCTCAACAGGGGGCTCAACTTCCAGCTGGGCATCTCGCGGGACGGCGTGCGCATCGCTCACGGGCTGCTCGAAACCACGCGCCAGACGGTGCCTCCGGGCAGGGTTCAGGCACTGCACTTCTCTCAGTCTCTCTTGTGGCGCCGCCGCGACTGGTGGCAGGTCGTCATCAATGTGGCCGGTTATCAGGATAATCAGCAAGGAGTGTCGACCCTCATGCCCGTGGGTACCACTCCCGAGGCGCTCACGGCCCTGTGGTCGGTGCTGCCTGACCTTGGGGACGCAGATGCCCCTGGTGTCGTTTCGAGGGCGCTCATGGGCGATGGGGGCGAGGGGGGCTTCACCCCGTCGCCCTCGTCGGCCAGGTGGGTGGATCCGTGGCAGTGGCGCAGGCGCGGCGTGCGGGCGACAGACACGGCGTTGCTGATACGCAGTGGGAGACTGGTGCGCCAACTCACCGTGTTGCCGCACGAACGCACCCAATCCCTCGCGCTGCGGCAGGGGCCGGTTCAAAGGATGCTCGGGCTCGCGACCGTCGAGGTGCATTCGACCAAGGGCGTGGTGAAGCCCGTCGCGCATCACCTTGCGGTGGCCGACGCGATTGCGCTGCTCGATGGGCAGGCGGCGAGGGCGAGGCAGCGCCGTTCGGTGCAGACGCCCGAGCAGTGGATGGTCAAGGTGGGAATCGCGGAGGAACCTGATGAGCGCGAGTGATGCGTTTGGGGGACCGGGCGATCGCTCGGCGCGTCCCGGACGCCTCGCGATCGGAATCGTCGGTGCCGGGCGAGTGGGTGCCGTGATGGGGGCCTCGCTCATGCGCGCGGGTCATCGGATCGTGGGTGCCTCTGGGGTTTCCGAAGACTCGCTCAGCCGCATCGAATCGCTTCTGCCTGGAGTGCCGCGCCTCGAGATAGAGGATGTGGTGCGGGCCTCTGAACTCGTGTTCCTCACGGTGCCGGACGACGCGCTGGCCGAGCTCGCCGCAGGACTCGCGGCGGTGGGTGCGTGGCGGCCGGGCCAGATCGTGATCCATTGCTCGGGACGGCACGGGTTGTCCGCCCTTGATGGCGCCGCGGGCGCGGGAGTGATCCCCATGGCGATCCACCCCGCGATGACGTTCACCGGTACCTCCCTTGACCTGGACAGGATGGTGGGGGCGACGTTCGCCGTCACCGCGCCTTCGGCATTCCTCCCCATCGCGCAGGCGCTCGTCGTTGAGATGGGAGGGGAGCCTCTCTCTCTGGATGACGAGCAGCGGCCGCTGTATCACGCAGCGCTCGTGCACGGAGCGAATCACGTCGTGACGCTCGTGACCCAGGCAGCCGCGTTGCTTTCCGCCGCGGGCGTCGAGGAGCCTGGCAGGGTGCTCTTGCCCCTCGTGCACGCCTCGGTGGACGGGGCGCTCGCCGACGCCGCCGGTGCCGTGACCACCTTGACGGGACCGGTCGTTCGCGGAGACGCGGGCACGGTGGCCGCTCACGTGAGCTCCCTTGCGCATCGACCCGAGGCTCTTCACGCGTATCGTGCGATGGCGCTCGCGACCGCGGACCTCGCGCTCGCTGGTGGCCGCTTAGGGCCTGTGCAATACGCCGATGTCATCGTTGCTCTAGGAAGGGACTGACCATGCGTGTCGTACACACCGCCGCGGAGCTCGCGGAGCTGACGGCCTCGTCGGGAAAGAAGCGCAAGACGCGCGCCGTCGTCATGACGATGGGCGCCCTCCACGAGGGTCATCTGGCACTGGTGAGTGCCGCACGCGAGGCGGCCGACCAGGTGATCGTGACCATATTCGTGAACCCGCTGCAATTCAACGACCCCGCGGACCTCGAGCGGTATCCGCGCGATCTCGACGCCGATTGCGCCCTGCTCGAGCCGCTCGGCGTTGACGTCGTCTTCGCGCCAGACGTGACCGAGCTGTACCCCGCCGGAGACCCGATCGTGACGGTGAGCGCTGGCGTGATCAACGAGGTATTCGAGGGCGCCTTCCGCCCCGGTCACTTTGACGGCGTGCTCACGGTGGTGCTCAAGCTTTTGCACCTCACCCGGCCCGACATCGCCGTCTTTGGGCAGAAGGATGCCCAGCAGGTGGTCGCGATCAAGGCGATGTGCCGCGACCTGATCGAGCCCGTCGCGATCGTTGTGGTTCCCACGGTGCGTGACGAGAAGGGCCTCGCGCTGTCGAGCAGGAACGCCCTTCTGTCGGACGCCGAGAAGTCCCAGGCCCTCGCGCTTTCGCGCGCGCTTGAGGAGGCGACCCAGGTGCTCGACGAGGGCGGCCGCATCGCGCTCGCGCTCGCCGTGGGACGCGCGGCCCTCGAGGAGGCGCCAGGCGTGGCGGCCGATTACTTCGCGGCGTTCGATCCCCTCACCGCACAGCCAGTTCCGGACGATTACCAGGGAGAAGTGATCGTTGCCGTCGCGGCACGCGTGGGCGCGACGCGGCTGATCGACAACGTCGCGACGCACGTAGGAACGCGCGCGGACGCGGCCAAGGCACTCGAGAACAAGGAGGACTCATGACGTTCAAGACGCTTCAGCGCCCCATCATGATTTCCAAGATTCACCGGGCCACGGTGACCCAGGCGGACCTGCACTACGTGGGCTCGATCACGATCGACGCGACTCTCATGGAGGCCGCCGACCTGATTCCGGGGCAGCAGGTCGACGTGGTCGACGTCACCAACGGATCGCGGCTGACGACCTATGCGATTCCGGGGGAGGCCGACTCTGGGGTGATCTGCATCAACGGCGCGGCCGCGCACTTGATCCACTCCGGGGACATGGTCATCGTCATCGCTTACGGGCTCATCGGCACCGAGGAGGCCCTCAGGTTTGAGCCCCATGTGGTGTTCGTCGATGCGGACAATCGCATCGAAGAGGTGAGCGACGAGCCAGGCAAGGTCCCCGCCGATTCGGGGCTCGAGAGCTCGGGTTTGGCCGTGGCCGATTTTCGTTCGGGAGGATGGCGCGCCTACACGCCAGGCCTAGGCTGAGCCCATGACCCGCTTTGTCCAGCGCCTGTCGGCGCCTTCCACCGGTTGGGCCGCAACGGCCGATGTCATCGTGGTGGGGTCCGGTATTGCCGGGCTCACGGCGGCGCTCGAACTCCGACGCATGGTCAACAAGGTGCTCATTGTCACGAAGGGGCCGCTGAGCTCCGGCAACACGGTGTGGGCCCAGGGCGGCATCGCGGCAGCGCTCGATCCCGGCGACACCGCCGAGGAGCACCTCCAGGACACCCTCGTCGCGGGCGCTGGGCTGTGCTCCGAACAGGCCGTGAGGGCGCTCGTCACAGAGGGGCCCGAGCGGGTACGCAAGCTCGTGGATAGGGGCGCGCACTTCGACACGCAGGCCGACGGCTCCATGACCCTCACGCGTGAGGGAGGCCACCACAGGGATCGCATTGCCCATGCGGGTGGCGACGCGACCGGCGCGGAGATCTCGCGCGCGCTCGTCGCGAGGCTTGAGGCTGTGCGTGCGGATCCGCGCATCGAGGTGATCGAAAACGCGATGGTCGTCGACCTGTTGACCGGCGTTCCCGACGCGGACGGTCGACCGGGCCCCGTGTGCGGCGTCACGCTTCACGTCATCGGCGAGGGCACGCGCGACGGCGTCGGTGCGGCGCTTGCCAAGGCCGTCGTCGTCGCTACCGGTGGCATCGGCCAGGTGTATATCTCGTCGACCAATCCCGCGTCCGCGACCGGAGACGGCGTCGCCGCGGGCCTGCGCGCTGGCGCGGCCATTGCCGACATGGAGTTCGTGCAGTTCCATCCCACGGTGCTGTGGCAGGGCGCCGCGGCGCGTGGCCAACAGCCGCTGATTTCGGAGGCGGTGCGCGGTGAGGGGGCGTACCTCCTCAACGCCGCGGGCGAGCGCTTCATGGTGCCGAGGCACGCGATGGCGGAACTGGCTCCTCGCGACATCGTGTCGCGCAACATCGTCCACGTCATGGAGGAGGAGGGCTCGGAGAACGTGTTCCTTGACTGCAGGCACCTGGGCGAGGACTTCCTTCACGAGCGCTTCCCCACGATCTGGGACCGCCTCGAGGAGCGTGGCATCGACATGGCTCACGACCTCATCCCCGTGGCCCCTGCGCAGCACTTCCACTCGGGAGGCATCCTGACAGAGCTCAACGGGCGGTCAACCTTGCGGGGGCTTTACGCGGTGGGAGAGTCCGCCTGCAGTGGGGTCCACGGAGCCAACCGCCTCGCATCAAACTCGCTTGTCGAGGGACTCGTCTTTGCCACGCGGGCCGCCAAGGACGCTGCGGCCTTGGTCACCGATGGCACCCTGACACAGGGCGAGCCCGTGGAGCGTTCCGGTCCCGCCTCCCTGGTTCCCGCGACGATGCGTCCCAGGATTCAGCAGGCGGCGCACAAGGGCGCTGGACCGTTCCGTACGGCCGAGGGGCTCACCGCAGCGGTGGCGCAATTGTCGACCATTCAGGCGCGCTTCCACACCACGGATGCGCCCTCCGTGATGCCTCAGGTGGCCGAGTGGGAGACGTCTAACGTGCTCGCCTGTGCTGCGATCATCGCCGATGTTGCGCTTGCGCGTGAGGAAAGCCGAGGCGGTCACCAGCGCTCCGACTTCCCCGAGACGGACGATGTAAAATTCAGGGTGAGGCTCGCGGCGTCGCTCGACGCCGACGGCGAACTCAGCCTCACGGCGGCTCCGCTCGAACTCGCGTAGCGGCGGCACTCTCGTCGCGCGCGCTGTCGGGGCTTTGGCTTCCGTGGCGCCTGACTGCAGACGCGACATCGGCGGGCGGACCCGAAGGTCGGCCCGCCGATGGAGATCCCCACGATCTCTATCGTGGCGGCCGCTAGGCCGCCACGCTCTATGCGCCCGCTGGGGTGAGTGCGGGCCCCATCTCGAGTTCGAGCTCGGGAAGGGCAGTCTTCATGGTGAGCATGCCGCCGTCGAAGTTAGCGGAGTCAAAGCCGCTCTGGTCGAGGATGCGATGTGCCAGGTACGAACGGAATCCTGAGGCGCAGTGCACGCGCACGGGACGCCCGGTCGCCAGCTCGCGGATCCGGTCGAGGTTCTCGCGGATCTCGTCGTGCGGGATATTGACGGCCTCGGCGAGGTGGCCCGAATCGAACTCGAGTGCCGACCTGACGTCGATGATGAGCGCGTTCTCGCGCGCCCAGTCGAGGTCCTTTGAGTGCCACAGCTTGAGGGTGCCCTGCTTGTAGTTCTGCATCATGAAGCCGAGCATGTTGACGGGGTCCTTGGCCGAGCCGAAGGGCGGGGCGTAGGAGAGCTCGAGCTCCGCGAGGTCGTCGGCGCCAAAGCCCGCGCGCAGCGACGTGGCGAGCACGTCCATGCGCTTGTCGACGCCCTCCTGGCCTACGCCCTGTGCACCCAGCAGCGTGCCGTCTGGAGCGAAGACGCCCATGAGGTGTACCTGCTGTGCGCCTGGGAAGTAGCCCGCGTGGTCGAGGTGGTGCGTGTGGTGGACCACGTAGTCCATCCCCGCCTGATCGAGCATGCGCGGGCTCGCGCCCGTGACTGCGGCGGTGAGGCCAAACACGCGGACGACTGCGGTGCCGAGCACCGGCTGAGCCTCGTGGGTCTTGCCCATGATGGCCTCGGCCGCGCGGCGTCCCTGGCGGTTCGCGGGGCCAGCGAGGGGCACCGGTCCCATGACTCCGGTAATGGCGTTGCGTACGGCGATCGCGTCGCCCACGGCCCAGATGGACGGGTCGTTGGTGCGCTGCTGGCCGTCGACCAGGATCGCGCCGCGTTCGTCGACGTCGAGGCCGGCCGCCACCGCGAGCGCGGAGTTGGGTCGTACGCCGACCGACACGACCACGATGTCGACAGTGGCCGCGGCCCCGTTCGACAGGGTCACGGTCACACCGTGCTCGGCGGGCTCGATCGCCGTGGCGGCGACACCCGTGAGGACGTCAACGCCGTTCGCGGTCAGTTCGAGTTCGACCAGGCGTGCGAGTTCGGGCGCCAAGATGGGCAGCACCTGCGGAGCAAACTCCACGAGTGCGACATCAAGGCCGCGCTCCTTGAGCGCCTCGGCGGTCTCGAGGCCGATGAAGCCGGCGCCTAGCACCACGGCCCTGCGGGCCCCGCCCACGCGCTCGGACAGCGCGATCGCGTCGTCGACCTGGCGCAGGTGAGTGACTTGCGGAAGGTCGACACCGGGGATCGGCGGCATGAAGGCGTTGGCACCGGGGGAGAGCACCAGTGCGTCGTAGCTGACGACCTCGACCCCGTGGGGGCCCGACACGGTGACGGTCTTGGCCGCGCGGTCGATGCTCGTCACCTCGGTCTTGGGGCGCACGTCGAGGTTGAGCGTCGACTTGAGCGTCTCGGGCGTGTGGAGCAGGAGGGCGTCCTGGGAGGTAATCTCCCCGCCCACGTAATACGGCAGGCCACAGTTCGCGAAGGACACGTAGGGGCCCTTTTCGAAGACGATGATCTCGGCGTTCTCGTCGAGACGCCGGGCGCGTGCCGCTGCAGACATTCCGCCTGCGACTCCACCAACGACGACGATTCTCATGAATACTCCTCAGGATTGTTCTTGCCGGGGTGTGGGGTCCACCTGGCTTCGTTGCCAGGCTAACAGATACCCCCGGGGGTATGTCACACCATGGTCCCGCTATTCTCTGGTGGTGACTCGTTTCCAGCGTGCCTCGTGGCTCGTCGCCGCAGTCGTGACCTTGGTCGCATTCGGGCTTGCGGTGCCCGCGCTCGCTTCTCGGGGGCCAGAGACCGTTCATCTCGGCTCGGACACGGAGTACAGCCTCGCGACGGCCACCGTGGAGATTCCTTCCGGTTGGGATGTCGACATCGCTGCGGCATCTCAGCGACAGCCCGTCGCGACCCTGGGGGCCGTGCGCGTGTCGGTATCCGACGCCGTGTGGCTCGGAGCTTCTCACCGGCTCATCGAAAACACCGCGGGCCTCGTTTTCTCGCAGGATCCCGTCCTGCCCGACGTCCCAGAGACGGCCGACGGCTCCGCCCGTGAGGAATGGGAGATCGTCCCCGCTGCCGGCGCTCCCGAGAGCGACCCCCGCCGCGTCGTCGTGATCAGAAGTGAGGTATCGGTGGTCCTTGTCGTCGTGCGTGGTCCAGCGGCGGACGTCGCGCGCGCGACCACGGCGATCGATGCGGTGATCGCCTCCGTGTCGATACCGGAAGGCCCCTCGTTTGACGTGGAGGCGGCCGCATGAGGGAACTGACGCGGCGCCGGTTTGAGGTGGGCTTCTCGCCCAAGCGCGCCGGATGGTGGCTCCTCGTGGTGGCCTGCCTCGTGGGCGCGGCGATGGCAGGCTCGGCGCTGCTCCCTGGCGCCAAGACTTTTCCCGTGGCGGCCTTCGCGGGCTTGGTCTTCAGCGCACCGATCATCGTCGGCTGGTGGTGGCTCTTGCGTTTGCCGCAGTTGTGGTTGCGCATCTCTAGTTCTGGGGCGGTCGCGGCCATGGCATGGGGGGCGTTCGCCGCGGCGGGAATCGTGGCGCTTCCCGCTAACGGGGCCCTCATCGCGATGATGGGGCAGTACTCCGGAATCGCGGTGGCCCGGGATTGGGGGCCCGCGCTCATCGCCCCGCTCACGGAAGAGACGGGCAAGGCCCTCGGCATCGTCGTGATCCTGCTTGCGGCGGGTCAGCGCCTGCGCACTCCCATGGACGCTGCACTGCTGGGGGCTTTCTGCGGCGTCGGATTCACGGTCAGCGAAGACGTCTTGTACGGCCTCAACATCGCGTACCTCAACCTCGGCGAGAACGAGGTGGTCTCGACCACCGTGGTCTACCTCGCGCGTGCCGTGTTCTTCGGGCCCGTGTCGCACGTCGTGTTCTCCGCGGCGATCGGCGCGGGGATCGGGGTGCTTGTCGTGGGGCGCCGTCGTGGTCGCGTTGCCGTGGGTATCGCCCTCATCGGGCTGGGTGCGGGGCTGCACGGGCTGTGGAATTCGCCCCTACTCGGATCCATCTGGGCGCGGGTCGCGTACCTGGTGGTCGTACCGTTCCTGATGTGGGCGGTGCTGAGGTACCTCCGCTCCGAGGAGCACCGATGGTTTGCCGAGACGCTTGCGAGGCAAGGGGCGCTGGGCCTGGTGCCGCCCGCATACGTCGCCGCAGTGGGCGCGACGTGGTGGAAGCGGCGCGCGTATCGCGCGGGGGTGGTGCGCTCGTTCGGCGCAGAGGCGATGCCTGCTCAGCGCGCGCTCGAGGCTGAGCTCACCGACCTTGCGGACGCGGTGGACATGGGCGATAGCGCCGATGCCACCCGGTTGAGGTCCGCGCTCGAGGCACGGTTGTTGTCGCAGTCCTAGGACAGCGACATGAACATCTTCTCGAGGCGCACGCGCGCGTCGGTTTCGTCCTCATCGGACCGGATGCACTGCTGGAGCCCTGCGGCGATCATGGTGAATCCCGCACGATCGATGGCCTTCGAGACGGCTGCCAACTGCGTGACCACGTCGCCGCATTCGCGGCCCTCGTCGATCATGTTGAGCACTCCGGCGAGCTGACCCTGCGCGCGACGTAGGCGCTTGATGACAGGCTCGAGGTCCTGGGCCTCCAGATGAACGCCTGACATGGTCACTCCTTCGTGGTGCGGGGTGCGGTATACCGCTTCTCACGTGAGCATACCCCCACCCGTACCCTCGCGTTCAGGTCTACGGTCCCGAGGTCGCGACGCGCAACAATAGACGGATGATGCCAGAAGACCTGCCCCAAGACCGCCCTCTCGATCAGGAGTGGATCGCGCGCACTATCGCCGCCGCCCTCGACGAGGATCTCGGCGGATGGCCGGGTAAAGACGTGACAACGCAGGCGACAATCTCGCCCGATGGTGTGGTCAACGGCGAGTTCGTGGTGCGTGAGGCGGGCGTGGTTGCAGGCCTCGCGATTATCGGGGAGACGCTCTCCCAGGTGGCGGACCGCTTCGGCCTTGCCGCCCCGGCGGTCAACATCGAGGCCGCCGATGGCGACAGAGTTGCCGCGGGAACCGTCGTGTCGCGAGTCGAGGGCGCGGGTCACGCCGTCCTCATCGCCGAGCGCACGATCCTCAACCTCATGTCCAGGGCGTCCGGCGTGGCCACACATACGAGGCAATGGGCCGACGCGCTCGACGGCACGGGCGCTCGCGTTCTCGACACCCGCAAGACCACGCCTGGCCTGCGCGAGCTCGACAAATACGCCGTGAGATGCGGCGGTGGCACCAACAAGAGGTTCGGCCTGTACGACTGCGCGATGGTGAAGGACAACCACATCGTCGCCGCAGGCTCCGTCACGGGCGCGATCGACGCGATAACCCAGGCCTTCCCCGAGGTGCCGATCCAGGTCGAGGTGGAAGACCGCGCGCAGGCGTTTGAGGCACTTGAGGCGGGCGTGCGTTTTCTCATGCTCGACAACATGACGCCCGCGGCCATGGCCGAGCTCGTCGGCGAGGTGCGGGGGATGACCTCCGACTATGGCGTGGTGCGCTTCGAGGCCACGGGTGGGCTCACGCTCGCGAACGCGGCGTCCGTGGCCGCATCGGGAGTCGATTTCATGTCTGTCGGCGCGCTCACGCATAGCTCTCCCATTCTCGATATCGCGCTCGACCTGCACTAGCACGCACGATGCGCGGGGCCGACGCCCAGAGACAGGCCTCCTGCGCGGGTACCCTTGAGCCCGTGACTGAAGAATCCGCTGCCCCCACGCCAGACGACATCCCCGAGCAGATGCAGGTGCGTCGCGATAAGCGCGACCGCATTCTCGCTTCGGGAGGGCAGGCGTATCCCGTCGGCGTGCCCGTGACGCACGCGATCGCGGACGTGAGTGCGGCCTACGTCGACCTCGCCGACGGTGAGGAGACTGCCGATGTCGTGGCGGTCGCCGGGCGTGTGGTGTTTATCCGCAACACGGGCAAGCTCTGCTTTGCCGCCGTCCAGGACGGCGAGGGCAACAGGCTCCAGATCATGCTGAGCCTTGCCGCGGTGGGCGAGGACGCGCTCGCGGCGTTTAAGACCGACGTGGACTTGGGTGATCACCTCTTTGCCAAGGGGCGCGCAGGAAAGTCGCGCAGGGGAGAAGTCAGCATCTTCGCGACCGAATGGTCGCTCGCTGCGAAGGCGCTTCGGCCGCTTCCCGTGCTCCATAAGGAACTCGCCGAAGACACGCGCGCCCGTCAGCGTTATGTCGACCTGATTGTCCGTCCTGCGGCGCGCGAAACTGCTCGCAATCGCGCTCACCTGATGCGTTCGCTGAGGGAATCCCTCCATTCCAGGGGATTTATTGAGATCGAGACGCCGATGCTGCAGACCCAACACGGTGGCGCGAGCGCGCGGCCGTTTGTCACGCATATGAACGCGTTCGACATCGACCTGTATATGCGAATCGCCCCCGAGCTTTTCCTTAAGCGGGCGGTCGTCGGCGGCATCGAGAAGGTCTTCGAGATCAATCGCAATTTCCGCAACGAGGGCGCAGACTCGTCGCATTCGCCGGAGTTCTCGATGCTCGAGGCCTATGAGGCGTACGGCGATTACATGACGATGGCTACTCTCACACGAGAGATTGTTCAGGGCGCCGCGGTTGACCTCTTTGGCTCGACCGAGGTGATTCACGCCGACGGAACCGCATATGAACTGGGCGGCGAATGGGCATCCCTCACGTTGTATGGTTCCCTTTCGGAGGCGATCGGGGTGGCGATCACGCCCGAGACGACGGTCTCGGAACTTGAAAAGCTGTGTGAGGCGGCCGAGATCGCTGTCGATCCCAAGCGCGTCAACCACGGCAAGCTGGTCGAAGAGTTGTGGGAGCACCACGTAGGCGACCACCTGACCGCGCCCACCTTCGTCATGGACTTCCCCGTCGAAACCAGCCCCCTCACGCGTGACCACCGTTCGCAGGCGGGCATCGTCGAGAAGTGGGACCTCTACGTCAAGGGCTTTGAGTTGGGTACGGCGTATTCCGAGTTGGTCGACCCCGTGATCCAGCGCGAGCGATTCGAGCAGCAGGGCCGCATGGCGGCGCAGGGCGACGACGAGTCGATGCGGCTCGACGAGGATTTCCTGGCTGCGATGGAGTACGGCATGCCGCCCTCGGGTGGAATGGGCATGGGAATCGATCGGTTGTTGATGGCGTTGACTGGACTGGGTATCAGGGAGACCATCCTCTTCCCATTGGTCAAGCCTGAGGAGAATCGATGAACGTCGCCGCTGTGCTGACGGGCCTATTGCCTTCTCTCGGCGTGCTCGCAATCTTCGTCTATGTGATGCGTGGAATTACGCGCGCCGATCGACGTGAACGCGAGGCCATGGCGGCCTACTACCGCGAGCAGGACGAGGCCGCGGCGCGGCTTACCGAGGCGCATTCAAGTGCGAAATCCGAGGCTCCCACCGCTTAACGGTGATACCCCGGAGGGTTTACCCCCGTGGTGGATATTCCCAGCGGAATCCGTTGAGGAATCCCACAAGAATCTGCTTTTTGCCCGAAAAGTATTGATTGCCCTTGTTCTCGTGTGTGATCATTGAATCATCGCTCTGAGAAAGGAATGCGCCATGGCACAGAAGGTCCAAGTAATTTTGGTCGATGACGTCGACGGAGGATCCGCCGACGAGACGATCAGATTCGCATTTGAAGGCGCCTCGTACGAGATCGACCTCTCGTCCGCACACGCCAGCGAGTTCCGCGCAGTTGTCGAGCCCTGGACCAGGGCCGGACGCAAGGTTTCTGGCCGCACAGGGGGCCGCCCCGTTTCGAATGGCGACACCAGCAAGATTCGCGCGTGGGCGAAGTCGAGCGGTTTCTCCGTCTCCGAACGAGGACGGATCTCTGCAGAGGTTCGTGCCGCGTACACCGCAGCGCACTAAGCGCAGCAGTTCAATTTTTGTGGCGCCCTGAGGGCGTGGGCCCCGACGCGAGAGCGTGCGGGGCCCTTTTCACGTGGAGGATTCGGGATGACAACGTTGTGGGTTGGTACCTACCCCGCCGAGGGCCTCGGTGCGCCGGTAGGGCTCGGCGAGGGGTTATGGCGGGTCTCGCTTGACCGGGGTGTTCTCTCGAGCCCTTCACAGGTGACGACGCAGGCGGCGCCGTCGTTTGTGGTGAGCCATCCAACGCTTCCCTTGCTGTACGCGGTCGAGGAGGCCTCCCCCACCGTGCTGAGCGTTCTTTCCGTCGCAGGCGTGGAGCACGAGGTGGCCCGCGTCGAGGTGGGCGGCGAGTTTGGTTGTCACGTTCTGGTCGCTCCCGACGCCTCTGCGCTCTACGTGAGCAACTACGGCAGCGGAGAGCTGACCGTAGTGCGGTTGACGGATGAAGGCCTGCCGGCAGACGCCCCCGTGCAGGCGTGGGTGCATACCGGAGGCGGGCCCCGACTCGATAGGCAGGAAGGCTCCCACGCGCACTTCGCGTGCATGAGCCCGGATGGTGCGTACGTACTCGTGGCCGACCTCGGAACGGACGAGATTCGTCGCTACCTGGTCGCCGAGGCCGGTCTGCTGACCGAAGCCGGAATCGCGGCGACGCTTCCGGCTGGCTCTGGACCCCGACACATCGCGGTGAGGGGCGAGCTCCTGTACGTGGTGTGCGAACTCGACCACACCCTGCGGACGTTGAGGTGGGACAGGCCGTCGGCGAACGCGGACGTGATAGCCGAACACCCCACGACTCTTGCCGCGCACCGCACGGGCGACACGACGTACGACGCTCACGTTGCAGTCGTCCCCGGACCTACGGGCGACGTCGTGTTCCTCTCCGTGAGGGGCGCCGACGTGATCTCCGTTTTCGATGTCGCACCCGAGGGCGAACTCGCTTACAGGGCGGCCCTTGACGTGGGGTATTGGCCTCGGCATTTCGCGGTGGTGGACGACTGTCTTGTCGTGGCAGCCGAAAAGGGTCATGAGGTTCGCGCCTACGCCCTTGAAGACGTCATGGTGCTGCCGCCAGAGTTCGAATGTGGGGCCCTCGCAACCCTGCCGTATTCATCCGTTGCCGTCACGAGTCCCGCCTGCGTGGCGGCGCTCTAGCCGAGTACGCGTAGCCGTTTGATCACGCGACACCCGCCGCGCTGGGACGTTGGCCGTGTGCCAAAGCGGGCCAGATGCGACAAGATGGTGCCATGACTTACACACTCATCCTGCTCCGCCACGGCGAGAGCGAATGGAACGCCAAGAACCTCTTCACGGGCTGGGTCGACGTGCCCCTCAATGACAAGGGCTGGGGCGAAGCCGTGCGCGGCGGCGTGCTGCTCAAGGAGGCTGGCGTGCTGCCCGACGTGGTGCACACCTCGCTCCTGCGTCGTGCCATCATGACCGCGAACCTGGCCCTCGACTCCGCGGACCGCCACTGGATCCCCGTGAAGCGCAACTGGCGACTCAACGAGCGCCACTACGGCGACCTCCAGGGCAAGAACAAGGCCGAGACGCTCGAACAGTTCGGCGAAGAGAAGTTCATGACGTGGCGCCGTTCCTACGACGTGCCGCCGCCGGCAATCTCGGACGACAACCCGTACACCCAGGTGGGCGACGCGCGCTACGACGGCGAGCCGATCCCCTCGACCGAGTGCCTCAAGGACGTGCTTGAGCGCGCTCTGCCGTACTGGGAGTCGGAGATCGTTCCCGACATCAAGTCGGGCAAGACGGTCATGGTGGCCGCGCACGGCAACTCGCTGCGCGCGATCATCAAGTACCTCGACGGAATCGCGGACGATGCAATCGTTGGCGTGAACGTCCCCACGGGTATCCCGCTGGTCTACCACTTGGACGAAAACCTCAAGCCCACCAACCCAGGTGGCACGTATCTCGACCCCGATGCCGCGGCGGCCGCCATTCAGGCAGTAGCCAACCAGGGCAAAAAGTAGTAGAACTGAAGTACACGAAGACGGACGGTCAGCCTCTCATAGCCTGACCGACGCAACGAGGCCCCGACCATTGCGGTCGGGGCCTCGTCTCGTGTCTGAGCGATGTACTAGATCTTTGCGCGTTCCCCGGTGTGGTCGCCCGTCACCAAGTACACGATGCGGCGCGAGATGCCCACGGCGTGGTCACCGAAGCGCTCGAAGTAACGCGCGAGCAGTGCGATGTTGAGGATCTCCTGCGGCGTCGCGGCGTAGCCCTCTTCGAGCAGGATTCGGTAGGAGGTCGCGTGGAGCTCATCGAGCGTGTCGTCGTCGCTCACGATGCCCGCAGCCACGTTGAGGTCGCGGCTTTCCAGAAGCTCGACAATTTCGGCGGCAACCGCCTTGGCTGCGGCCACCATTGCCGTGATTGTCTCGACGTGCGACGCGGGAATCGCGCTGTCAGGGTAGGCCCTGCGCGCAAACTCGGCGATGTGCTGAGCGAGGTCTCCCATGCGCTCAAGCGCGGCCGAAATCCGGAGGCTCGCGATGATGGTGCGCAGGTCGAGGCCCACGGGCTGCTGTTGCGCGATCAGGAGCACGCACCGCTCGTCCACGGTCTCCTCGATCGCGTCCAGGGCGGTGTCCTCGGCGATGACCTTCTGGGCGAGCTCGGCGTTCTGGGTGAGCAACGCCTCCCCGGCGGTGTCAATGGCGGTCGAGACGTGACGGGCCATTGCAGCCAGGTCATCGGCCAATTCCGACATCTCGGCGGTAAACAGCGTGCGCATGGTTCTCCCTCGGTATCGCGTAGTGCCCTCAGTGTGGCACTGACATCGCGCGGGAGCCTTCCGAAGCGCGCGGGAGAGAGTGAACAATCGGTGACGTCTGTGAACATTCGGTAAAGCCGCCGCAACGTGGCTATGGTGGCGCCATGACACCGCTGGCATGGCTCATTGCAGTACTTGCTTTCGGCGCAGGCGTCACCGTAGGCGCTCTCGCGCTCCGACGCAGGGCCAAGAAGGAAGTCGTCGCGAGAACGCTCGTGCCGCACCGCACCCGCCAGATTGTCTCCGCCTTGCAGTCGGGGGCCATCGTGGTGCGACGAGACCGGCGCGCGGGCTATTCCAACCACGCCGCTGCGGCGCTTGGCCTCGCCAGGCCGGACGGCGCGCTTCACGAGGGCGTCGCGGACCTGGCGGAGAAGGCCTGGGTCACCAACAGCGTGATCGAGGAGGAGGTCGAGGTGCGCCGCGGTGTGCTCGGCTCGGTCTCGGTCGTCCACGTGCGGCTCACTCCGATCGACGACGAGCTCGTCCTCGCGGTCGCCAACGACAACACCGAGCAGCGAGCCGCCGAGGCGACCAGACGCGAATTCGCCGTGAACGTCTCCCACGAACTCAAGACGCCCATCGGCGCGCTTTCGCTGCTGGCCGAGACGATCGAAGCCGCCTCGGATGACCCGGTGATGGTGCGCGAATTCGCCGTGAAGATGCGCCGCGAGGCGCGTCGTCTCACCAAACTCATCCAGGAGATCATCCAGATATCGCGACTCCAGGGTGGTGAATCGGTGCTCGATCACGACGAGATCGACATCGCCGGAGTGGTTTATGAGGCTTTCGAGGGGGCCGCGCTGGCCGCCGAGGCCAAGCGCATCTCGTTGGTTGCGGACCTCCGCAGCAGGCCGCATGTGCTGGGGGACAGGGACCTTTTGGTCATGGCGCTGCGCAACCTCATCGACAACGCGGTGTCCTATTCCGATCCGGGCGCGCGCGTCACCGTGTCCGTCAACTCCAAGGACGACGTCGTCTCTGTCGCGGTCCTTGACCAGGGCATCGGGATCGACGCGAAGGATCAGGAGCGGATCTTCGAGCGCTTCTACCGCGCCGACCCCGCGCGGGCCCGCGACACCGGGGGCACAGGTCTGGGCCTCAGCATCGTCAAGCACGTCGCCTTGCAGCATGGCGGCACGGTCAACGTATGGTCGCAGCCCGCCGTGGGGTCGACATTCACCCTGTCTCTGCCAAATTTCGAGGAGTCCGCATGACCGACCACGTCCTTGTCGTCGAAGACGAGGAAAGCTACCGCGACTCGCTGCGCTTCATCTTTGAGCGTGAAGGCTTCCGCGTGACCCTCGCGGCCACGGGAAGGCAGGGCATCGAGGCGTTCGAGCGGGATGGCGCCGACGTGGTCCTCCTCGACCTCATGTTGCCCGAGGTGTCGGGTACGGAGGTATTCAGGGTGATCCGCTCGCGTTCGTCGGTGCCCATCATCATGGTGACGGCACGGGACGACCAGATCGACAAGATCATCGGGCTCGAGTTGGGGGCCGATGACTACGTCACCAAGCCGTTCAGCGGCAGGGAGCTCGTGGCGCGCGTTCGCAACGTACTGCGAAGGACGGACCAGGCCCTCGCGGACATTCCCGACGAGCCCACCCGCCTTACGGTCTCCGGTTTCACCCTGGACCCGGAACGCCTCACGGTGACCCGCGACGGCGTGGCACGCTCGATGCCGCCCAAGGAATTCGCGCTCTTTCACCTGCTCGCTTCGAATGCGGGCAGGGTGCTCACGCGGCAGGTCATCATCGACCGGGTCTGGGGTGCCGACTATTACGGCGATACCAAGACGCTCGACGTGCACATTAAGCGCCTGAGGAGCAGAATCGAAGAAGAGCCCGGAAACCCGCGCTTCGTGCAAACCGTGAGAGGCGTCGGCTACACGTTTGAGCCGTGAGTTTCTGGCGCAGCCGTCTGGCGTTGCACAACCGTGACGCGCGTTCACCGAACGTTAACCGGCAGTTCATGCCAGGCCCTCGGTGGCGTTACTTTGCGTCCTTAGCGTGGGTACTGACCGGCAGACAGCCGGGACATGTCGAAAGTTAAGGATTCCTCAGTGAATATCGCTCTTCGTACTGGTGCCGTCGCCTCGGCGGCCGCGCTCACGCTGCTGCTCTCGGCTTGCACGCCCTCGAACGAGGACACCACGACCTCCACGGCCTCCACGGCCTCCACGGACGGCGCCGCGCCCGTTGCGATGGAACTGTCCGGAAGCCTCAGCGGTGCCGGTGCCTCGTCGCAGGAATCCGCCATGGAGGCATGGCGCGCAGGTTTCCAGGGCTCGTACCCCGACGTCACCGTGAACTACGACCCGGTCGGATCGGGCGGCGGTCGCACCCAGTTCCTCGACGGTGCCACCTCGTTCGCCGGGAGCGACTCGCTCATGGACAGCGACGAGTACGCACTCGCTGTCGAGCGTTGCGATGGAGACTTGGGCGCAGTGCACCTCCCCGTGTACATCTCTCCCATCGCGGTCATCTTCAACCTCGACGGTGTCACCTCGCTCAACATGACGTCCGACGTGATTGCCGAGATCTTCGACGGCAAGATCACCAACTGGTCCGACGCCAAGATCGCGGACATCAACCCCGACGCCACGCTGCCCGACCTGGCCATCACGATGGTCCACCGTGCGGACGAGTCCGGCACCACCAAGAACTTCACCGACTACCTGGCGAAGGCCTCCACCACGTGGGGCTACGACGCTTCGGGTGACTGGCCGAACTCGCTTGGCGAGTCGGGCCCCGGCACCTCAGCCGTGGTTCAGATTGTTCAGGACACCACGGGTGCCATCGGCTACGCAGACGCCTCGCGCGCCGGATCGCTCGGAACCGTGGCGCTCGGTGTCGGTGACACCTTCGTGCCGTTCTCGGCCGAGGCCGCTGCCGAAGTCGTCGACGCGTCGCCCCTCGCCGAGGGCGCGAACGGCGAAGACGACCTCGCTTACGCCCTGGACCGCAACGCCCAGACCGGCTACCCGCTCGTGCTGGTCTCTTATGAGATCCTGTGCCAGCAGTACGACGATGCCGCTGAGCGTGAACTGGTCACGTCGTTCCTGACCTACGTCGCGTCGGACGCCGGCCAGCAGCAGGCGGCTTCCGCAGCCGGTTCGTCGCCGATTTCCGCCGACCTTTCGGCAGAGATCACCGCGATCCTCGCAAAGATTGCTGGCTAACTGCCACACGCAGTATAGGTTCGGTGGTGGGCACTCACCTGAGTGCCCACCACCGGCCTTTCCACGGCTATCGGAGAGAGAGTGCGCGTGACCACGACTGAGGAAGCACCGGCAGTCGCCGCCGAGGGGCTAGGCCTCACGGCCCGCCGAGAGGCCTACGCCGACAAGACTTTCGCGGGGCTTTCGGGCTTTTCAGCATCACTGATCTTGGTCGTCCTCGCGGCGGTCGCGACCTTCCTTCTTGTCGAGGCCTGGCCCGCATTGACGGACGCCTCGGGCGACGTCGCGGCGCGCATCGAGTGGATCTCACCCGACCAGGGGGAGTCACTCCTCCAGATCATCGGCTATCTCGTGTTTGGGACGGTGCTGATCTCGTCGGTGGCGCTCCTCATCGCCACGCCGCTCGCGATTGGCGTCGCACTCTTTATCTCCCATTACGCGCCGCGCAAGCTGGCCGCCGGTCTGGGATATCTCATCGACCTGCTGGCCGCGATCCCGTCGGTGGTCTACGGGCTCTGGGGCGCGATTGTGCTGATCCCCGCGCTCCAGCCCTTCTATCAATTTATGGCCGACTATTTTGGGTGGATCCCGCTCTTCGCCCCCGATTCGACAGGGACGGTGTCTGGCACCGGTCGCGTGGCGTTGTCCGCCTCGATCGTGCTCGCCATCATGGTGTTGCCGATCATCACGGCGGTGTCCCGTGAGGTCTTCCTCCAGACTCCCAAGCTGCACGAAGAGGCCGCTCTGGCGATGGGAGCCACGCGTTGGGAGATGATCCGGATGGCGGTCTTCCCGTTCGGCCAGTCCGGCGTGATCGGTGCCACGATGCTCGGTCTCGGTCGTGCGCTCGGCGAGACGATGGCGGTCTACATGATCTTGTCCCCTGGACTGAGCTATTCCTTCAGCCTGTTGCAGTCGGGTGACCACAACACCATCGCGTCCTTCATCGCGCTCCAGTTCCCCGAGGCGAACTCATCCGGGGTCTCGGCGCTGATCGCGATGGGTCTTGCGCTGTTCATCATCACGCTGTTGGTCAACATGGTCGCCCGTTGGGTGGTCTCCCGCCGCGCCGAGTTTTCGGGAGTGAACTAATGGCTACCCGCACTGATACCGCCTCACCGCTAGGCGAACTGGAGTCCTCGCGAAAGTTCGTCAATCGCGTGATGACCGTCGTGATCTACGGCGCTTTTGCCGTGGCCTTGATCCCCTTGGTGTGGCTCTCTGCCACGGTGATCTCTCGTGGAGTCGATCGCTTCATGGTGGACAGCAACGGCGACGCCAACCTGAATTTCGACTTCCTGACGCAATCGATGCGCGGCGTTTTTGGGGGTATGCCTGAGGGTGGAGTGTTCCACGCAATGTGGGGAACGGTCCTCATTACCCTCGCGGCCACCCTGATCTCGGTGCCTATCGGCCTGCTCACCGCCATCTATCTGGTGGAGTACGGCAAGGGGCCGCTTAAGAAGGCCGTCACGTTCTTCGTGGACGTGATGACGGGTATCCCTTCGATCGTCGCGGGCCTCTTTGCCTACGCGGTCTTCGCGGTTCTGGTGGGGCCTGGTACCAAACTCGGAATCGTCGGCGCCGTCGCATTGTCCGTGCTCATGATTCCCGTCGTGGTGCGCTCGGCCGAAGAGATGCTGAAGCTGGTCCCCAACGAGCTGCGTGAGGCCGCCTACGCCCTGGGGGTTCCCCAGTGGCTCACCGTCTTGAAGGTCGTGGTCCCCACCGCCATGGCCGGAATCACCACTGGCGTCACGCTCGCGATTGCTCGCGTGATCGGAGAGACGGCGCCGCTGCTGGTCGCGGTGGGTGTGGCCGACTCTCTCAACATGAACTTGTTCGAGGGTCGCATGATGACCCTTCCCGTGTACATCGTGTCCGAGTGGCGCAAGGGCGATCAGTCGTGCAACGACCCGGGGATTGCCTGTATCCCTGAAATCACCGAGTACAGGGCCTGGGCCGCGGCGCTCGTTCTCATTCTCATCGTGATGGCGCTCAATCTCATCGCGCGCCTCATCTCCAAGTACTTCTCGCCCAAGACCGGTCGGTAAAGGAAACCCACGTGGCTAAGCGCATCGACGTCAATAACCTGAACGTCTTCTACAGCAACTTTCTGGCTGTCGAGGATGTCTCGCTCTCGATCGAACCCAATTCTGTGACGGCCTTCATCGGCCCATCGGGTTGCGGCAAGTCGACCTTCTTGCGCACGCTTAACCGCATGCACGAGGTGATTCCTGGCGCCCGCGTCGAGGGCGAGGTGCTCATGGACGGTACCAACCTGTACGACGCGGGGATCGACCCTGTCGCGGTGCGACGCCACGTGGGCATGGTGTTCCAGCGCCCCAACCCGTTCCCGACGATGTCCATCGCAGAGAACGTCGTGGCCGGCGTCAAGCTCAACGCCAAGCGCATGTCCAAGAGCGACACTGAGGACCTGGTCGAGCAGTCGCTGCGCGGATCGAACCTGTGGGACGAGGTCAAGGATCGCCTCGACAAGCCAGGCTCGTCACTTTCGGGTGGTCAGCAGCAGCGCCTGTGTATCGCTCGCGCGATCGCTATCAAGCCCGATGTGGTGCTCATGGACGAGCCGTGTTCCGCGCTCGACCCCATCTCGACGCTCGCGATTGAGGACCTGATCCAGGAACTCAAGGAGAATTACACGATCGTCATCGTGACGCACAACATGCAGCAGGCCGCACGGGTGTCAGAGAAGACGGCATTCTTCAACATCGCGGGCACCGGCAAGCCGGGCAAGCTCATCGAGATGAACGACACGACCACGATCTTCTCGGCACCGTCCGAGAAGGCCACCGAGGACTACATCACTGGTCGCTTCGGGTGATCCGCGTGGCGCGCGGCTCGAGGTCTTGACCGGAGCGCGCGCACTACGGTGACCTGCCGTGCGGCTGTCACCCACTGCGTGGCTGTCACGGCCCGTTCACCTGGACCGAACCGCTCGGTCTTTACGAACCGCTTGCCGCCAACTCGTCGAGAATTCCCTGGTACTCGGGCAATGTGCCGTCGAGAACGAGAAGAGGCTTGGTGCTCGACGCCTCATCGGCGACCGTGATGGTCACGCTCGACGTGAGGCCGGGCGCGACGGGTGCGTCGGTGATGAACTCCTGGTTGCCGTCCGCGAGGCCAAGCGTGACCGTCGACATCGCGGGGATGGCGAAGGACACGTCCTCCTGGGCGACCGTCACCTGAACCGTGACGGCGTCCTCCGAGTCGTTATAGAGCGCGCCCACGAGCGCGGCGGGTTCGCCCTCACCGGTCGTGACCAGGAGGAGGTTCTGGACGACCACGCTGCTCACGGTCGCGTTGGTGCCGTCCGAGGGGCTGTAGTGCTTTCCTGTCGTGACCTGGGCCGTGAGCGAGCAGCCCGACAGCGACAGAACAAGAACAGCGCCGATGGCGCCGACGGCGGACAGTGAACGAGCGGTCACAGTCGTTCCTTTCGCGGGGGGAGGGGACTTCGGTCCTAGGGTACCGGCAGGCAGGCGGGCGCGCGGCCCGCTGCGTGTCGCTCCCAGGTGTCCCGAAGAAGGGCCTGTATGGGCCCAACGTCTCGGTGGTAGACTGGGCGATCGGATCTAAGGGGAAAAGACACATATGAACTTCGTCGTCGGCGAGACGGTCGTGTATCCGCACCATGGTGCGGCCCAGATCGAAGATATTAAGAAGCGCACCGTGAGGGGCGAAGAGAAGATCTACCTCAAGCTCAAGGTGGCGCAGGGAGACCTCACGATTGAGGTTCCTGCGGAAAACGTTGACTTGGTGGGCGTTCGTGACGTCGTGGACGAGGCTGGGCTCGAGAAGGTCTTCGCAGTGTTGCGCGAGCCCTACATCGAGGAACCCACCAACTGGTCAAGGCGCTACAAGGCCAACGTGGAGAAGCTCGCCTCCGGCGACGTCATCCGTGTGTCCGAGGTAGTGCGTGACCTGAGCCGTCGCGACACCGACAAGGGCCTGAGTGCCGGCGAGAAGCGCATGCTCTCGAAGGCTCGTCAGATCCTCGTGAGCGAGCTCGCGCTCGCCGAGAAGTGCGAAGAGAGCGTCGCCGAGTCCCGTCTGGATAAGGTTCTCGCCTCGTGACTCTCGCGGCCGTGCTCACGGCCGCGGGAAGCGGCTCACGGTTGGGCCGCAATCTTCCTAAGGCGCTCGTGCCCATCGACGGGGTTTCCCTCGTGCGGTGGGCCGCGTCGTCTCTGGCGACGGTTTCGGGCCGCCTCGTCATCACCGCGCCCGCCGAGGCGATCGACGCGTTCGCCGCGGCGGTTGACGGTGTCGCGGCAGGGGTGAGCATCGTCGCAGGGGGAGCAAGCCGGCAGGAGTCCGTCGCGGCGGGTCTTGCCGAACTGGCCGATCTCGACGACGACGACACCGTACTGATTCACGATGCCGCGCGCCCCTTCATGCCCGTCGCCGTGTTCGGTCGTCTCCTTGAGGCCATCGAGCACCACGACGCGGCCATCCCCGTGCTTCCCGTGGTCGACACGATCGTGAGTGGGGTCGGAGGCGACATCTCGTATCTGGACCGCGCGCGTTTGGGCGCCGTCCAGACGCCCCAGGCCTTCCGGCTCGGCGCGTTGCGCGACGCGCACGCCCGCGCGGCGGCCGATGGACTCTCGGCCACCGACGACGCCTCCCTGGTTCTCCACTACGGGTATCGTCTCGCGACGGTCGAAGGCGACCCTCTGGGACGCAAGATCACGTACCCCGAGGATATCGAGGCATTCGAGCGGAGGATGAGTTCGCAATGATCAGAACGGGTATCGGCACCGATACGCACGCCTACGGTGATGCGATTGGCCTGCAGCTCGCGGGACTGTCCTGGCCCGCTGAGCGGGGGCTTACGGGGCACTCCGACGGCGACGTCGCGGCACACGCGCTGTGTGATGCGTTGTTTTCTGCCGCGGGCATCGGCGATCTGGGCCTGCATTTTGGCACCGACCGCCCCGAGTGGAAGGGCGCCTCGGGCGTGACGCTGCTCGCGGCTGCCGCGGAACTGGTGCGCGCCGAGGGCTTCTCGATCGCCAACGCAGCCGTCCAAATCATCGGGAACTCCCCGAAGGTGGGGACCCGGCGGGCCGAGGCCGAGGCCGCGCTTTCGGCAGCCATAGGAGCCCCCGTGAGTGTCTCCGCGACCACGACCGACGGCTTGGGATTCACCGGTCGAGGCGAGGGTATCGCCGCAATCGCGACGGCGCTCGTGACGGGTCACGACGCGCTTTAACCCCTGAGGGCATGCGCGCGGGCCACGCTCGCCCCTGGCGGGTAGCCTTAGCACCGTGCCCCTCCACCTCTTTGATACCGCCACCAGGCAAGAGCGCGCCTTCGTGCCGCTCGTTCCCGGCAAGGCAGGCATCTATCTGTGTGGCCCCACGGTCCAGAGCTCGCCCCACGTGGGCCACCTGCGTAGCGCGGTCGCGTTCGACGTGCTCGAGCGGTGGCTCGAACGCTCGGGCTATGCCGTCACGATGGTCCGCAACGTCACCGACATCGACGACAAGACACTCGCCAAGGCCGCCGAGGCGGGTATCGAATGGTGGGCGTGGGCGCTCACGTACGAGCGCGAGTTTCAGGCAGCGTATTCCGCGGTGGGCGTGCGCCCTCCCGCAGCCGAACCGCGTGCCACGGGGCATCTGCCCGAGATCGTCGCGCTTATCGCGCTGCTGATCGAGCGTGGCCACGCGTATGAGGTGGGAGGCTCGGTGTACTTCGACGTGCGCTCCTTCCCTCAGTACGGATCGCTCACCCATCAGTCGCTCGAGGACCTCAGCCCCGCGTCCGATGCCCCGCTCGACGTCAAGCGCGATCCTCGCGACTTTGCGCTGTGGAAGGCCCGCAAGCCCGCGGAGCCCGACACCGCGTCGTGGGACTCTCCGTGGGGACCCGGACGGCCGGGCTGGCATATCGAGTGCTCCGCGATGGCGCGGCGCTACCTCGGCGACGCCTTCGACATTCACGGCGGCGGGCTCGACCTGCGCTTCCCTCACCACGAAAACGAGCAGGCCCAGTCCCGCGCGGCGGGCTACGACTTTGCCCAGCTGTGGATGCACTCGGCGTGGGTGACCCAGTCTGGCGCCAAGATGTCCAAGTCGCTGGGCAACGGCCTGTTGGTGAGCGAGGTGCTTGCGCGCTATCCCGCGCCCGCCTTGCGGCTCGCGCTCGCCCAGGTCCACTACCGGTCGATGCTCGAATACTCAGACGCCACGATGGACGATGCGGAGGCCACCTGGGCGCGCCTCGCTGGCTTCGTCTCACGAGCCTCCGAGCGCGTGGGAGTGCCCACGCTCGATGAGGTCGCGCACGCGACCCTCCCGCAGGCGTTTGTCGAGGCCATGGACGATGACCTCGCGGTCCCCAGGGCCGTCGCCGTGATTCACGAGGCGGTGCGCGCGGGTCATGGCGCGATCACGTCGGGTGACACGGCAGTGCTGAGGGTGGCGCTCGTTGAAGTACGGGCTATGCTCTCCGTTCTCGGGCTCGACCCCGCGTCTGACGAATGGTCGGGAACCGACGAGTCGGCGTCAGGGGCCATGGGCGCGCTCGGTGCGCTCGTACATGCAGACATTGAGGCGCGCGCCCAGGCCCGCGCCGCGAAGGAATGGGCGGAGGCCGACGCGATCCGCGATCGGCTGGCCGCCGCGGGCATCGTGCTCGAAGACTCGAGTGAAGGCGCGCGCTGGTCGCTCGCAGGAGAGGCATAAATGGCAGGCAATCAGCAGCGTCCTGGCGCCACGCGTCGTATCAAAAAGGGCCCATCGATCGGCACGGGCGGCAAGGGCCGCAGGGCCCTCGAAGGCAAGGGGCCCACGCCCAAGGCCAGCGATCGGACCTATCACAAGGCGTATCGGCCCAAGCCGAGCGAGGCGGACCTGGCCAAGAAGGTCGCCAACCGCACCACCGGGCCGCGTGACGTGACATCGAAGGCCGAGGATCTCGTCATCGGCCGCAATAGCGTGCTCGAGGCCCTCCGCACGGGCATGTCGGCCAACGTGCTGATCGTGTTCGAGCGGATCGACGCAGACGATCGCATCACCGAGATGGTGTCGCTCGCGGTCGAGCAGGGGATTGAGGTGCGCGAGGTGCCCAGGTCGGTCCTCGACCGCCTTGCCGATGGCAGCCCCCACCAGGGCGTCGCGCTCGAAATCCTGCCGTATGAGTACCTGCAGCCCGTTGATCTCCTCGAGGCGGCGAGTCCCATTCGGATCATCGCGCTCGATGGCATTCAGGATCCCCGCAACCTGGGCGCGATCCTGCGCTCGGCCGCGGCCTTTGGTGCGTCCGGCGCCGTGATCCCCGAGCGGCGCGCGGCGGGCGTGACCGTGGCCGCGTGGAAGGTGTCTGCGGGAGCCGCGGCGCGTATCCCCGTGGCGCGTGCCACCAACCTCGTGCGGGCGCTCCAGGACTACAAGAAGGCCGGACTGTTCGTGCTTGGCCTCGACGGAGACGGCGACGTCGCGCTTGCGGACTCGAACCTGCTTGACGGCCCACTCGTGATCGTCGTGGGCGCCGAGGGTGCAGGACTGTCTCGGCTCGTGCGCGAGACGTGCGACCAGATCGCGTCGATTCCCATCTCGGGAGCCGCCGAAAGCCTCAACGCCTCGGTTGCCGCGTCTATCGCGCTCTACGAGGCCAGTAAGGTGTTGCCCCGCTAGCGTTGGAGATCTCTCAGGGGGCGCTCTCGTGCCCTCTGAGGGGCATTCCCTCTGCGGTGGACCGGTCGTTCCGCGCGTCAGGCGGGAGGGGCGATCAGCCCCAACTCGACAAAGGCGGTCGCCAGGCCGTCGTGTTCGGGGCCGGGCGTGACGACGTCGGCCACCGCGATCACCTCGGCCACTCCAGAAGCCATCGCGACCCCGATGCCCGCGTACTCGATCATCTCGAGGTCGTTGAGGTTGTCGCCAAACGCGACGGTGTCCTCACGCGGAATGCCAAGGCGCGCGATCGCGGCCTCCATGCCTGTGGCCTTGTTTACGGTGGCGAGGTACAGCTCGCCCGAACCCATGCCAAGGTCGGCGATCGAGGACGGGAACATCGCAACCTCGTCTCCGAGCTCGGCCACGATCTCGGTCATCGGGCGGGTTCCTGCAAATGCCGTCGCCTTGGTGAAGGCGATTCCCGCGAGGTCATCCCGCGCCTCGAGGGCGGCGACGATGTCGACGAGCGCGCCGAGGTACGCGTATTCGGGCTGAGTGCTGAGGGCGGCGCGCTCGGCGAGGAGCGCGAGGGACTCGCTATTCGCGAAGGTGCCCTCTGGCGTCTCGAGGATGTAGTGGGTCTTCGCCTCGTCGAGTAGCGCGAGTGTCCGGGCCGCGAGACCGAGCGAAAAGCGAATGTCGAGAATCGTCTCGCTTGCCGGCTCGGCTTTGGCGTCCGCATCGCTAGGACGATCGAGCAGGGTGACGTGGCCTCCGGCGCCCGCGACGATGCCGTCGAAGCCGGCCTCGAGCAGGTGCGGCGACAGGAGCGAGACGGGGCGGCCAGTGCACAGGAACACGACGTGCCCGGCGGCGCGAGCGGCCCTCACCGCGGCCACGTGCGCCGCGGGTACGACGCCGTGGTGCGCATAGGTGCCGTCGACGTCGAGAAAGAGTGCGCGCCGACGGAAGGAGTTCTTGGGAAGAGCCATCGGCTAGGCGTCCTTGCCGTCGGTGTTGTCGGAAGAGTCTCCATCGTCGGAGGGTTCCGCCATGCGTGCCTGAGGCTTGGCGACCACGGGTCGAAGCGTCGTCTCCCTGCGCACCACAGGAGGCTCGGTCTCTTCGGGTTCGGGCACCGTGCCCCATCCGTGCGTGTTGTCGTTCTCGTACGCGTCGCGCACCTCGAACCTGGAGCCGAATTCGGCGGTCAGGGCGGGGAGTTCCGCGGTCATCTCGGCGAGCGAGCGACCAAGAACCGCCTGCTCGTCCTCCTTGCCGGGAAGCACGTTCTTGACGTACGACGCAGTGGCCACTGGCATCGGCACATCCTCGCCGGCCGACTGCGCGAGGTACCAACGGTGATCGAGCACCTCGTGAAAGAGCTGCGCCGGCTCGAGCTTTCCGCGCAGGTTCCTGGGCACGGTCCGCACTGTGGGCTCGAAGATGTGCCTGAGCCACTGGTGCGCGGCGTAGTTCTCGTCGTCGCCGGACTCGGGGTGAAGCGAGCGGTACTCGTCGACGTCATTGAGCAGACGGCGTGCCTGGTTTTCCTGGACATCGAGTCCCGTGAGGCGCATGAGCCTGCGCGAGTGGTGCCCGGCGTCCACCACCTTGGGTCGGATCGAGAGCGCCGTGCCGTCGCCGATCTGCTGCATGTCGATCTCGCCGACGTCGAAGCCCATCTCGTTGAGCGCCTTGACGCGGTCGGCCACGTGCAGCGGAATGTTCGACGTGAGGGTCTCGGTCTCGGTGAGTGCTCGCCACAGTTGCTCGTAGCGCGTCGAGATGCGCTCGGCGATCTCGGCGGGGTCGACACTGTCGTCAAGATCCTCGCTCGACTGCAGGTCGTACAGCTCGCCGGCAATGTTGGTGACGGCCATCTCGATGTCATAGTTGCGCTGCCCGTCGGTGAGCACCTTCTGGAGGTCGCCCGTCTCTGCGTCGACCAGGTATGCCGAGAACTCGGAGGCATCGCGTCGGAAGAGGGCATTCGAGAGCGACACGTCTCCCCAATAGAAGCCGGTCAGGTGCAGCCTGACGAGGAGCACCGAAAGCGCGTCGATAAGGCGGCTCAGGGTGCCCTTGCGCAGGCCCTGGCTGAACAGCGCGCGATACGGTAGGGAGAAAGCGAGGTGCTCGGTGACGAGGGCCGCGGCCAATTCCTCTCCCGCGCCGTCGACCCGGCCGGTGACGACGGCCACGGGGTGGACGCATGGTGCGCCCATGCGCTCGAGCTCACGCAGGATCGTGAACTCCTTGTGCGCGATCTCGGGGTTTGTCTCCTTGACAGCGAGTACCGCGTCTCCGTGGCGCACAAAGCGCACCACGTGCCGCGAGAGCCCCCGGGGCAGGGCCGCGATCTGTTCCTCGGGCCAGGCTCCTAGTGGAAGGGACCAGGGAAGGTCGATGAGCGCTGCGTCCGGGGCACCAGTGATGTGGAGGGGCATGCGTCAAGCCTACGGCGCGCGGGAACGACGAAGGGCGGCCCGGAGAACCGGACCGCCCTTCGAGGCGATGAAAACTACTGAAAGCGGTAGTTAGCGCTTTCCGCCAGTGACTGCGGCCGAGAGGCGCTCACCCGAAGCTGACGAGAACACGTGCTGCTCGCCGGTGCGGATGGTGACCCAGATGGTCTCGCCCTTCTTGGGAACATCGCGGGGGTCGAGACGCACGACGACCTGCGACTCACCTGCCGAGAAGTTGATGTTCTTGGAGTCGCCGTACTCGGTGGGAACCGAGCCGTAGACGAATGCATCGGAACCGAGCTCCTCCACCACGTCCACCTCGACGGGGATTGCGCCATCGGTGTTCGGGGCTGCACGGTCGAGCGCCTCGGGGCGGAAGCCGAGAACAACCTGGCTCTTGTCTTCCGTCTTGAGCGATGCGATCGTCTCGCGTGACAGTGCGACCTTGCCGCGGCCGACCTGTGCGAATCCGTCGAACACCTGGTAGGTGCCGAGGTTCATCGCGGGGGAGCCGATGAAACCGGCGACGAACACGTTCGCGGGGGTGTCGTACATGTCGCGAGGCGTGCCGACCTGCTGCAGGATGCCGTCCTTCATGACCGCAATGCGGTCACCCATCGTGAGGGCCTCGACCTGGTCGTGGGTCACGTAGACGGTGGTGACGCCGAGGCGACGCTGAAGAGCGGCGATCTGCGTACGGGTCTGGACACGCAGCTTGGCGTCAAGGTTCGACAGCGGCTCGTCCATGAGGAACACCTGGGGCTGACGCACGATGGCACGGCCCATGGCGACGCGCTGACGCTGGCCACCCGAGAGGGCCTTCGGCTTGCGGTCAAGGTACTCGGTCAGGTCGAGGATCTTGGCAGCGGCCTCAACGCGCTGACGGATCTCTGACTTGTCGATCTTGGCGATCTTGAGTGCGAAGCCCATATTCTCGGCAACGGTCATGTGCGGGTACAGCGCGTAGGACTGGAACACCATGGCGATGTCGCGGTCCTTGGGCTGCACGTTCGTGACGTCGCGGTCGCCCACCCAGATGGCGCCCTCGTCGATGTCCTCGAGGCCTGCGAGCATGCGCAGCGAGGTGGACTTTCCACAACCCGAGGGGCCGACGAGAACAAGGAATTCTCCGTCGGCGATGTCAATGTCAAGCTGGTCGACCGCGGGGCGATCGGTGCCTGGGTAAATCCTGGTGGCCTTGTCATAGGTCACGGTTGCCATAACTGGTCCCTTCACCGGCAGGTACGTGCCGGACGATCCGAGTGAAGAGCGCCTGTGTGGTGTCCACACTGACACTTACTCCTCGCAGCTGTGCGACGAGCGTCTCCATGATGCCACATGAACCTTGACGCGGCAGTCTCGGGGCTGGACTGGATTGTGTGGGCCAGCGGTACGGTGTCTGCATGGCTAGCCGAACCCTGAACCGTGGTGACGACGTGGGTGGATACATCGTTGAGCGGGCCTTGGGCACGGGAGGCTCCGGCCAGGTGTACCTCGTGCGTGACTCCGCGGGTGGTTTCGCGGCCCTGAAGCGCGTCGATGCGCACCACGACGAGATCGCGGCGGAAAGGCTGCGACGCGAGGTGAGCGCCCTCATGGCGGTCCGTCACCCCGCCGTTCCTCGCGTGCTTGACGCCGAACTCGAAGACGATGACACGTTCGTGGTGTTCGAGTACATCGAGGGCGGGTGCCTGGCCGATGAGGTGGCCGCGCACGGACCGCTCGAGGGCGAGGTCCTCGCCTTCTTTGCCGAACGAATCGCTGGGGCGCTCGAGGCCGCCCATGCCGCGGGACTCGTGCACCGCGATGTGACGCCCTCCAACATCATGATGGCGCCATCTGGTGCGGTGCTGATCGACTTTGGCCTCTCTCACCGCACGGAGGACTCGCGGCTCACGCGGGAGGGCCTAGTGAGCGGCACCGCCGGCTACGTCGCCCCTGAGGTGATCGACGGTGAGGAACCCGGTGCCGATGCGGACCGATGGGCATGGGCCGCGACCGTGGCCTACGCGATGACGGGCAAGGCCCCCTTCGGCACGGGTAACGCGGCCATTCGCAAGACGCTGCAGGGCAAATGGACGGTCCCCAGCTTGCCCGGGGCGGACGTGCTCGCGGCGGCGCTCGATCGCCGGGTGGAGATGCGGCCAGGAATGCGCGACGTGGTGGCCGCGCTGCGCGGCGCGACAACGGTCCTTCCCACGCCAGTTCTCGCGGCCACGGCCGTGATGGAAATCTCGGAACCCCAGGCAACAGACCTGCTCGACGTCGAGGACGGCCCATACGAGGACGGCCAATTCGAAGACGGCTCCGTCGAGGACGGCGCATTCGACGAGCAGGGTCTTGAGTACGGTGCGGTCCCAGGAGAGTGGGAACCAGGCGACTCCGACGGCCAGGTGTTCAACGACATGGTGCTCCCAGGGCGAGACACGCTCGACGGGGAGCCTGAACTCTCGCCGCGCAGGCCCGTGCTCGTCGCGGTGTGGGCCACGGCAGTTGCCGTCGGCGCGGCCCTTGCGCCTGCGATCGCGGTGAGCGTCGTCATCGTGGCCTCCCTCGTGGCGCGCACGGTATTTCGCCGCAGCGAAGCCATTCGGATCGTGCGAGCCCGTCGAGGCGAGCGTCGCCGAGACTCGATTCTTCATACGCTCGGCATGCCGTGGCATGTGATCCGTGCCGCGGCGGAGCTCCTGCCATCCCTCTTGGTGGCGGCTGTCATCGGCGCTGGAGTGGGAACGCTCGGCTGGTATCTCGTCTCAAGCCAGGCGGTCGCGTCCGGCACCCCTGATGGTCAGGCGTGGGGGCATGCCGCCGCGATCGTGATCGGGACGCTCGCCTTCCAGGGGGCCCTGTGGTGGGGCCTGTGGTCCTGGACCACGAGGGAGGGCGCGTACCGCATCACCGAGTCGCTCGCGCCTACCAACGGAGTGAGCGGCGCCTGGATCGTCGTGGCCCTCATCGTGTTGGGAAGCGCGGCGCTCGCCGTGTACGTGGGCGCGGACCCGTGGTGGTGGCCGCTGCCTCCGATGCCGCACACCGGGGGCTAGCAGGGACTCGGTCCCTTATCTGTGGAACTGAGCGCGCCTACAATGCGTTGAGTCCACGAGCAAGGGAGACCGGGATGTCGAGCACTGAAGCCACCGAGACGGCGGGAACGTCGTCGGGCTCTGCCACCACGTGGTCGGTTTGGCAGCCTTGGCTGAGCCTCGTGGTCCGGCTCGCGATGGGGGTCATCATGATCGCCGCGGCGGTTCCCAAGATGATCGACATTGATCAGTCTGTGCGTGCCGTCCGCGCGTATCGCCTGCTCCCTGAGGTCTTCGTGCCCTTCGTCGGCACCGCGCTCCCGTACTTCGAGTTCGTGTTCGGCCTTGTCCTCATCGTGGGGCTGTTCACTCGGTGGTCCGCGGTTCTCTGGCTGCTTCTGATGGCGGCCTTCGTGTTCGGCGTTGCCTGGGCGTGGGCCAAGGGCTACAGCATCGACTGCGGCTGCTTCGGTGGCGGAGGCGATGTGGCCGAGGGTACGACCAACTACCCGGCGCACATGCTCGAACGTGCAGGATTTGTCGCATTGGGTCTCTTCCTGCTTGTCTTTCCCCGTACCCATGCGTCGCTTGACGCGTGGATGAAGGGCGAGCCGCTCTTTTCCCGTCCCTGATCCGTCCCGTCCCTGACCCGCTCTGAGGAGTCATCGCATGGCAAGCAATTCCGCATCGTCCGACAAGGTCGCCCTGGCTAAGAAGAAGGCCCAGGCGCAAGTGAACGCGCAGCAGCGTCGTGCGCTCGTGGTCTGGATCCTGATCGGAGTCGTGGTCGTGGGGCTCTTCGCCGCACTGGTGGCATACATCGTGCGCCAAGACAGCGTCGACACGATCAGCGGCGAGGGACAACTCACGCCGGCGGCGGCGAGCGAGAACGATGGCTTTGGCGTGGGTGCGAGCGGCGTGGTTGGAGAAGACCTCGATCCCTCTCACGTGAGGCTCGACATCTACCTCGACTTCATGTGCCCGATTTGCGGCCAGTTTGAGGAGTTCCGAGGCGCCGAGATTGATGCGCTTCGTGAGGCGGGCACGCTCGACGTGTACTACCACCCCATCTCCATCTTGGACAACTACTCTCAGGGCACCTCCTACTCGACGCGTGCAGCGTCGGCAGCCGCGCTCATCGCCGAGGAAGCCCCCGATAAGTTCATGGCGTTCAACCAGGCGATGTTTGCCGGCCAGCCGGACGAGAACTCGACGGGCCTCACCAACGAGGAGATTCAGGCGATCGCGACCTCGGCGGGCGTCCCCGACGACGTCGTGGCTAAGATCTCTGACCTCGCCTACACGTCGTGGACGCGCAGCGCCACCGAACAGGCGAGCGTCGACGGTGTCCAGGGCACGCCCTCGCTGGCAATCGACGGCGTGATCCAGGACCCGAGCAACAACGCGGACGACCTGAACTGGGGCACAGAAGGCGCCATCACGGCGGCCATCAACAAGGCGGCTGGCAACTAGCCGCCCGCCACGTACGACACGAGCATGAGGGGCACGCCCGATGGGCAACGCGAAGACGACGAACACGGTGGCCGAGGCCAAGAAGAAGGCTCAGTCGCAGGTTGACGCTCAGAAGCGCCGAACTGTGGTGACGTGGATCGTTGCCGGAGTCATCGTGGTGGGCATCGTGAGTGCGCTCGTGGCGTTTATCGTGCGCCAGGATGCGATCGACGACGTGGCGCTCGTGGGGGCCTCCGGGGCTCCCGCGGTCACCGCCGACGGCGGCCTGGGAGTCGGAAGCGAAGGGGTGGCTGGTCAGGACCTGGACCCAGACCGCACCCGGCTCGACGTCTACTTCGACTTCATCTGCCCGTGGTGCGCCCATTTCGAGATCACCCAGGCGGAAATGCTTGACGAACTGCGCACCGAGGGCCTCGTGGATGTGTATTACCACCCGCTCGCTTACCTCGACAGCGCGTCGTCTGGAACCGAGTATTCGACGCGCGCCGCGTCTGCGGCCGTTCTCGTGTACCAAGAGTCTCCCGAAGAGTTCTTGGACTTTGTCCAGCAGCTCATGGCCAATCAGCCCGAAGAGGGCTCCACGGGACTGACCGATGAGGCAATCCAGTCGCTTGCGTCGCTTGCCGGGGTCTCGGATGCTGTCGTCGCCAAGATTCCCGATCACGAGTACGCCGCGTGGGTCCGCAGCGCGAGTGAAGAGGCGAATAAGGCGGGCGTGGTTTACACGCCCACGTTGGGTCTCAACGGGCACATCCAAGGCCCGACCGACCCCGCGAGCATTCAGTGGACCGAAGACGGCGCGCTCCGGCAGGCACTTCTGGGCGAGTGAGGCGACGGGGCCACATTCGGATCCGGCTCCGACGTCTCAGGCCCGCGCCTATCGGACCCGCGCGTATCCGTCCCGCTGATCCCCTCGGATGAATGTCATCCGATACCCGGTTATCCTTGGGCGGGCACAAAAGGCCTTGCTGGCATGGCGCAATTGGTAGCGCACCCGACTTGTAATCGGGCGGTTGTGGGTTCAAGTCCCACTGCCAGCTCTCTCAGGGCCCCGACAGGCGAGGATGGCGGCGCCGACGGGGCAGCATCGCCCCGCGCCCCGCGCCCCGCGCCCCGCGCCCCGCGCCCCGCGCCCCGCGCCCCGCGCCCCGCGCCCCGCGCCTAGCCTCTCGACGCCGACGAGGCAAGGCACGGCGTTTGGCGCGTGTTTTGGTGCGACTCGCCGCAAATACGCGACACGCCTGAGTGGGTTATGTCACACCGCGACGCTCCGGCGTCATGTGTGAGGCTTTTGTCACTCTCAAGAGGGGCAAGTCGCTGACGATGTACTCGTTGGGCGTCTTCAGACCCCAGTTGTGGTGCCACCCGGAAGGGGGATGGCGTCGCAGCGTCTATTGAAAGGAAGCGCCATCACATGGCCACCAAGAAGAAGAACAACTCGCGCAAGGCGCTCGCTGTAGCTCTCGGCATCATGGGCGTTGCCGGTCTCAGCCTGGCATCGGCCTCGCAGCTGAACATCACTCCGAGCACGGAGGTCGCGATGGGCAGCGCGGTCTTCGCAGAATGCGACACCGCAGTCGGCATCACGTATGGCTACGACGCCGCTTACAAGATCAACTCGGTGACCATCACGGGCATCGCCGACGCCTGCGTGGGCAAGCCGATGCAGTTCTCGATTGTGAACAACACGACGACCGGTAGCCCCATTATCGGCGCTGGCACCATGTCGGCGTGGACGACGACCGTGGCGGACAACAACTCGTACAAGGTGACCATCGCCTCCCCCGTAGTTCCGCTCACGAGCGACTTGGGCGCGGCGACCGTCATCATCGGCTAATTGGCCGCAAGCGATACAACGATCTGATCGGATGTCGTGAAGATTCGACGCTTCACAGATACCGGCGAGTGGACCACTCGCCGGTATCTGTCGTTGCTCGGATCGATTCTGATTTGGATCATCGTCGCGATTGACGCCTGGTACCTGTGGCCCACTCAGCTGGGTGGCTCCACGTCGATGGTGATCGTTTCGGGTGTCTCGATGGAACCCACATATTTCAGCGGCGATCTGGTGATCTCGCGCAAGATTGCCCCCGAAGTCGGCGACGTAATCGTGTACGCGCCCGCTTCGCTGGGCGGCCCGCAGGTGGTCCACCGCATCATCGGGGGCAATGCCACCGACGGTTGGCAGATGCAGGGCGACAACAACAATTTTGTTGACCCGTTCACGCCCAAGGGCGACGAGGTCAGGGGTGTGGTGCTGGTGCACTACGCCAACTTTGGACGGGTGACCGTCCTCTTGCTCAACCCCATCGTGTGGGCCCTCATGCTGATCGCCGCGATTGTCTTGCTGGTGTGGTGGAGCGGCGATACGTGCGAGGACGATCCCGACGATGATGACGAATGCCGCACCACGGGTGAGGGCGACCCCGAATCGGATGCCGACGAAGAGCCTGACCTGATAGACCGTGTCGTCGATGGGGCCGAGGCCGCTGTGGCGCGCATGGTCGCCGCGGGCGCCGATATGGGGGCTGCGGCGCTGGGCGCGCTGACGCGATCTACGGCTGCGCCTCGTCATGCCGCCGTGACGCCGCGTCGAGGAGCGCCCGTGCTCCTTCGTAGTTCCGTGATCGTGTCGTTGCTGGGTCTGCTGGCAATTTATGCGCCGTCGATTGCGTCCGCGTCGCAACTCACCGTGACTCCTGGCCACCAGGTTTCGGTCGTGACGGACACGAAATGCGCCACACAGACCCTGGCGGCGACTCCCACGGGGACGAACACGAGCAACTCTTACACCCAAGTGACCGTCTCGGGGATTTCTGCGGCCTGCTTGAACGAGCCCATCACCGTGTACTTGCACAACTCAGCCGGCGCCGTCATCGCGACCTTCACAGGCACGACCCCCACGACCGGCACGACGATGACACTGACCTTGTCCAGCGGCACCTACAACGCGACGCTCGTGACCAAGGCGGTCGCCCAGGTCAAGGGCTGGCTGTTTGTCCCCACCTGGTCGTACACCGCCGGGCCTCCGCCGTTCCCAGCGCCCTTCCAGTGCGATGGCATCTTGCTGACGACCGGGCAGCTCGTGACGGGAACCACCTGCACGTTTGGCGGAACCCTCTACTACACCTACCTTGGCCGCTACGCCGGGACATGGACGTACTACGCAAATGTGAACCCGACGACGGCGTTCAACCCCACGGGGTACCTGTTGCCCAATGGCACCTGGGTGGATTACCAGGCAATCACGAAGTGGCGCTACACGATCAACCTGACCACCATGAACGGCTCGGGCAACATGGGGGACCTGTACAACGGGTTCTACATCTACAAGAACGGCAACAACACGGTGCTCGCACCGGGTGAGACCTGCTCCGACCCGGCGTCGGTCACGTTCCAAGAAGACGTAGCGGGCACGAATCCTTCGAGCAGCTTCATTGTCAGCCCGCGCGCACTTTCCTGGATGACCGCTTCCGATCTGCTCTGCCAGGGGCCGTAGGGGACCACGCCCTGGCACAAAGCCTGCGGATGTTGCGCTAGGCGTTGGCCCACGCGATCGCCGCCGTGCCTTGCGCCTCGAGCAGCGCATTCGTTCGTGAAAACGGCCGTGATCCGAAGAATCCCCTCGACGCACTGAGCGGGCTTGGGTGGGCTGACTCGATGCGAGGCGTATCTCCGAGCATCGGCGCCAACTTCTGAGCGTCTCGCCCCCACAGGATCGCGACGAGCGGACCGCCGCGTGCGACGAGCGCGCGGATCGCTTGCTCAGTGAACGCTTCCCATCCGTGGCCTCGGTGCGATCCGGAGTCTCCTGATCCCACGGTCAGGCACCTGTTAAGCAGCATGACGCCCTGATCGGCCCACGCGGTGAGATCGCCCGTCACGAGCCTTTCGCCCGTGTCGGACTCCAGTTCGCGCGCGATGTTGGCGAGGGACCGTGGCATCGGCCGCCCGCGTGCGACCGAGAAGGCCAACCCTATGGAGTCTCCTGGTGTGGGGTAGGGATCCTGGCCCACGATGAGCACACGGACGTCGGCCATCGGGCGTTCGAAGGCGCGCAGGATCGCGGGCGAAGCGGGGAGGTAGGGCCTCCCGGCGGAAGCCTCGGCGTCGAGGAACGCGCCGATGCCCTCCAGGGTCCCTGACATCGGCTCGAGGGCCGTGGCCCAATCGGGGGAAACCTGAGTCCTCCACACCTTGAGCATGCCGCCAGCCTACCGATGAAGGGGCTACATCGAGGGGGCACGATTGGCGAATGACAACCGTGTGATTCACGGGTACTCTGGAGCCATGTCACTCGTCGCCGAACACCTCACCTCAACCGAGGTGGCGTCTCTGAGTGAGCGCGACGCGAAGATCCTCGACTTTGAGCGTCAGTGGTGGAAGTACGCGGGTGCCAAGGAAGATAGTGTCCGAGACCTCTTCCAGATGTCCGCGACCGAGTACTACCAGCAGCTCAACTCCCTGATTGACTCTCACTCCGCGCTCGTGCATGACCCGATGTTGGTCAAGCGGCTGCGCAGGATGCGTGCGTCAAGGCAGCGCGGCCGCGCGAGCCGCTCGCTCCACTCTTCTACCCTGGGGTAGCGTTTCCTCGTGCCTTCGTATCCTCAGGATGAGTTTGATACCGCCGCCGCAGAGCGGGGTCCCGTGGGCGTTCACCGCCGCCGCCGCAGCATTGTGCGTGCGATCCTGACCCCCATCCTGGTTTTTGTTGCAGGCGGCCTGCTCGCGCTCGGCGTGGTCGCATACCTGTGGGCTGCCGACGGCGGATCCGGGCTGTGGCCCTTCGGCAATGACGATGCGCCCACGGTGACGGCGACGGTCTCCAGCGCCGCCACGGAGGCGACCTCGACCCCCACGCCCACGGCCACGGAAACCTCGTCGCCCACGCCCGCTCCGAGCCCGTCCGCCACCGCGGAGCCCGTGCAACTCGACGCGAGCGTCGCGGTCCTCAACGCCGCGAATATCAGCGGACTGGCGGCGCTTAACGCGGACAAACTGACTGCGGGCGGCTTCACTGCCGTCACGGCGGGGAACGTGAGCACCAACCTGCCCGCGGTCAACACGGTGCGGTACTCAGACGCTCAGTTCGAGACCACCGCTCAGCAGGTCGCAGCGCTGCTGGGTATCTCGGCCGTGGAACTTGGCGTCACCCCAGAAGGCAACGTCTCCGTCTTCCTGGTGACCGACACCGCCTAGCCGGCTTTCTTCTGCCGCCACGTCGCTTCGCCCCGCGCGAAACAGCGCTCGATCATTTGCACTCTCACCCCGAGAGTGCCAAGATCGGATTAGCACTCTGCTACCTAGAGTGCTAAGACTTCGGCGCTGACGATGAGGCGCTCGCCCGGTGTGACATGAACACCGACGCGTGCGTCGTCCGTCGCGGGCATCGGCGGCGCCACCACCCATCGAAAGAGGACTACACACCCATGGCAAAGATGATTGCCTTCGATGAGGAGGCCCGACGCGGCATGGAGCGTGGCATGAATGCCCTCGCTGACGCCGTCAAGGTCACCCTCGGCCCCAAGGGTCGCAATGTTGTACTAGACAAGAAGTGGGGCGCCCCCACGATTACCAACGACGGCGTCTCCATCGCCAAGGAGATCGAACTTGACGACCCGCTCGAGCGCATTGGCGCCGAGCTCGTCAAGGAGGTCGCCAAGAAGACCGACGACGTGGCCGGAGACGGCACCACGACGGCGACCGTTCTGGCTCAGGCGCTCGTGCGGGAAGGCCTGCGTAACGTTGCCGCTGGTTCCAACCCCATCGCCCTCAAGAAGGGCATCGAGAAGGCAGTCGACGCGGTCACCGTTGAACTCCTGAAGATGGCCAAGGAGGTCACGACCAAGGAACAGATTGCGGCTACCGCCGGAATCTCCGCGGCTGACCCCGCCATCGGCGAGCTCATCGCCGAGGCCATGGACAAGGTCGGCAAGGAAGGCGTCATCACCGTCGAAGAATCTTCGGCTCTGGGTCTCGAACTTGAGCTCACCGAGGGCATGCGCTTCGACAAGGGCTTCCTTTCCGCCTACTTCGTCACCGACCCCGAGCGCCAGGAAGCCGTCCTCGAAGACGCGCTGGTGCTCCTGATCGAGTCGAAGATCTCCAGCATCAAGGACCTGCTCCCGCTGCTCGAGAAGGTCATGGCAACCGGCAAGCCGCTCATGATCATCGCCGAGGACGTCGAGTCCGAGGCTCTTGCCACCCTCGTGGTGAACAAGATCCGTGGCACGTTCAAGGCCGTCGCCGTCAAGGCGCCTGGCTTTGGCGACCGTCGCAAGGCGATGCTTCAGGACATGGCCATCCTCACCGGTGGAACTGTCATCGCGGAATCCGTTGGCCTCTCGCTCGAGAACGCCACCGTCGACCTGCTTGGTACGGCTCGCAAGATCACCGTCACCAAGGACGAGACGACGATTGTCGAGGGTGGCGGCGCCACCGAGCTCATCGAGGGTCGCGTCAAGCAGATCCGCGCTGAGATCGAGAACTCGGACTCCGACTACGACCGCGAGAAGCTGCAGGAGCGCCTGGCCAAGTTGGCCGGAGGCGTGGCAGTCATCAAGGCCGGAGCCGCGACTGAGGTCGAGCTCAAGGAGCGCAAGCACCGCATCGAGGACGCCGTTCGCAACGCGAAGGCCGCCGTCGAAGAGGGCATCGTCGCCGGTGGTGGCGTCGCTCTCATCCAGGCAGGCGCCGCAGCGTTCGCCACTCTCGTTCTCGAGGGTGACGAGGCAACCGGTGCTCGCATCGTCGAGCTCGCCGTCACGGCGCCGCTTCGCCAGATCGCCATCAACGCCGGCCTCGAAGGTGGCGTCGTTGTCGAGAAGGTCAAGGGACTGCCCTTGGGCCACGGCCTCAACGCCGCGACCGGCGTGTACGAGGATCTGCTCGCCGCTGGTGTCAACGACCCGGTCAAGGTGACGCGCTCTGCTCTGCAGAACGCAGCCTCGATTGCGGCCCTGTTCCTGACGACCGAAGCGGTCATCGCGGACAAGCCTGAAAAGGAATCGGCAATGCCTCAGGGCGGCGGCGACATGGGCGGTATGGGCTTCTAGTCCACCACTGACATACGCGAAAGGCCCCGAGGACATCCTCGGGGCCCTTCGTCGTCTCGGCCTCTCGACGGCTCGGCCTGTTCCGTGCGCCGCGTGAGGCACCCCGCCTTCACGTGTGCGGAGGCGCGCGAAAGCCCCGCGGGGCCGTCGCTTTTCCCTTTTTTGGCGGTCAGTGAGAGTCCGGTCAGGGAAGCGAGTGCGGACGCTTCGCCGGATTCGCGCGGCGCTCCGCCGCCGTGACTCTCAGCCCCGATGCGCGCAGGCGCCGCACCAACTCGCGACCGTCGATCAGCTCCGCTCCGGCCGCGGTGAGGCGGCCGTGCATATCCTCGGGGACGTCATAGTGGTCCCTATCGAAGCCACGCTCGGGGATGCCGAGGGAACCTGCGAAGGCGTGGAGCTCCTCGAGAGAGGTGTCCGACACCAGGTGGCCCCATACGCGGCCGTGACGAGGCCACAGCGGTGGATCGATCAGAATCGCCATGGCACGTGACACTACGCGGGCGCGTCGAGCCCGTGACGCATCGGCGCACCATAGGCCGGCAACGTCACGGTGATCAAGGCGCCACCGGGGGCTCCGATCGAGGCCCCTTCCGTATCCGCTGCCGCGTCGGCCGCCATGACGTTGCCGCAGTGCGCTCTGGCGATGGCCGCGACGATCGCGAGTCCGAGGCCCGAGCCTCCGGTCTCCCTGGTGCGCAACACGTCGGCCCGGTAGAAGCGCTCGAGGGCGCGCCTGGCATGATCGGCGCCGAAACCCGGCCCGTGATCGCGCATCGTCGCGATGACTCTCTCGCCGTCCGACGTGACGTGCAGCTCGACCGCCGAGCCTGAGGGTGTGTGGTGCAGAGTGTTGCCGGCGAGGTTCGCGAAGAGCTGGCTCAGGTGGCGCCGCGAGCCCCGGACCGCGCCCTCCGCCTCGCAACGCACCGTGACGACCCGCGAAGGATCCTGCACCCGGATATCGGAGGCGGTCTCCTCAAGGAGGCGTGCCAACTCAACCGTCTCGTCGCCGCCGAGCACGGCACCCGCCTCATCCGAGCGGGCAAGCAGGAGGAGGTCGTCGACGAGCGCGGTCATGCGGTCGGCGTTGGCCTCGATGCGCCCGACGGCCTCGCCCGCGCCGTCGGCTCCCATGCGGTGCAATTCGGCGTAACCGCGGATGGCGGCAAGCGGGGTGCGGAGGTCATGAGAAGCATCGGAGACGAATAGCCTGAGTCTTGCCTCGGTGGCGTCACGCTCGGCCATCGAGGACGACAGCCGGTCGAGCATGACATTGAGCGCGACGGCGAGGGAGCCAGCCTCGGTCCCCGAGGGATACGCCGCGACGCGGCTCGTGAGATCGCCTCCCGCGATGGCGGCCGCGGTGCGCTCCGCCTCGGCGAGTGGGCGCAAAGACCGCCGCGTGGCCCATGCGGCGAGCGCAGCGGCCAGGACGGCCACGCCGAGGCCCAGGACGACCATGCCCCTGCCCAGCGTGGTCGAGACCGACCCCACGTCGCTCAGAGGCGCCATCACCACGACCGTGGTTCCATCAGCGGCTCCGCCTGTGATCGTCCGGCTCGCCACGCGCCACGATTCGCTCTGCGCCTGAGCGGTGTACGGAACCTGCGCGTCGGTCGCCGCCACGATCGGCGGTCGGGCCCCCCGCTGTTGAGGTGTCGAGATGCGCTCCTCGCCTCCGTGCCATCCGCGCGATAGATCGAAATCACCATGTCGTTGGGCGCCTGAAGCGGCAGCTCCGCCTGGTCATCGTCGGATTCGTCGTTGGCAAGCACCGCGAGCGCGCCAGGACGAGACACGAGTGCAGCCACAGTCGTCTCTCGAGTCTGGTGTCGAGCTGTGTGGTCAGCGTGCGCTGAAGCAGCACCAAGACGGTCGCGATCGCGGGAATCGTCCACCTGAGGGGCCACGACTTCATCGCGGTTCCCTGATGACGTCTCCGATGCCACTCTAGGTGTGCACGAGGGGAGACCCGAAGGGGGCGTCCACCTTGCGACGTACGTACGACACGTAGGTCTCCACGAAGTTGCCATCGCCTGGTCCGTAGTCCCATACGGCCTCGAGCAGCTGGGCCTTCGACAACACCCGCCCGGAATTCACCATGAGGTAGCGCAGCAGCGAAAACTCGCTGGGAGTGAGGTCGAGGATCGTTCCGGCACGACGAACCTCGTGGGCCTCCTCATCGAGTTCGAGATCGGCGACCCGCAACACGGGATCCGGAGCAAAGTGAGAGCGGGCCCTCCTGGTGATGGCCTCGATCCGGGCGACCACCTCGGCCAGGCGAAACGGTTTGGTGACGTAGTCGTCACCGGCAACGCGTAGTCCTGCCACGACGTCGTCTGACTCGTCTTTGGCGGTCAAGAACAGCACGGGAACCTCGTCGCCCCTGGCACGAAGCCTACGAAAGGCGGTGAGTCCGTCCATGCCAGGCATCATGACATCCATCACCACCAGTTCGACACGGCGCTTGGAAAGCACGTCGAGAGCGGCCTTCGCCGACGGGACGGACTGCGCATCGAAGCCCGCGAAGCGTAGCGATGTGGTCAGGAGGTCGCGCAGATCAGGCTCGTCGTCGAGGACGAGAATCGCGGCTGCATGGACCTCCATGACACTCATGTGGCGTCGCTGGCTGGGAGAAGGCTGGGAAGCACGCCCGGTTGTGGCCGATGCCCTTGTAGACTGGTCCTCGCCGCAACTGCGGCATTGACAGGAGAGATACCCGTGCCATCCGGACGAGTGAAGTGGTTTGACACCGAAAAGGGCTTCGGCTTCATCGCGAGCGATGCAGGCGAGGAAGTATTCCTGCACGCCTCCGCGCTGCCCGAAGGTACCGCCCCCAAGCCTGGCGCCAAGGTGGAGTATTCCGTTGCGGACGGCCGACGTGGCCCCTCGGCAATGGCCGTGACCATCACGGAGCCGGCGCCGTCGATCTCGCAGTCCCAGCGCAAGCCCGCCGACGACATGACCATGATCGTCGAGGACCTCATCAAGATGCTCGACGGCGTTTCAAACGTGCTGCGCAAGGGTCGTTACCCCGAAGGCGCCAAGGGCGCCCAGGTAGCCGCCGTATTGCGCGCCGTTGCAGATCAATTGGATGCGTGACATGAGCACCGCAGTGGAAGAAGTTATTGCAGACGCCTCCCGGCTGGCAGTCATCGAGACGGCAGGCGACGAGTCCGCGGTCGGCGGCCTTCGGGGCGTCGAAGAGGGCGGCAACGGGCTCGTCTCAGTCCGCTATGCCTGCACCCTCCCCGGCTACCTGGGGTGGGACTGGACCGTCGACCTCGCTGTGGTCGACGGCGTCGCGACGGTGTGCGAGTCCGCGTTGCTTCCCGGTGAAGGGGCGCTCCTCGCACCAGGCTGGGTGCCGTGGTCCGAGCGGGTGCAGCCCGGAGACCTCGAGCCTGGAATGGTGCTTCCTTTTATCGCGGACGACCCCCGGCTTGTGCCTGGCTACACGGCAACCGACGACGAAGACACCGACCACATGGCGATTTTTGAGTTTGGCCTCGGCCGCGAGCGTGTGCTTGCGCCCGAGTCCCTCGAGGCAGTGGCCGACAGGTGGTACCGCGGTTCTCACGGGCCCTCGGCGGCGTCCGCAGTGTCCGCCACCGCCGGGTGCTCGACATGCGCGTTCTGGGTGCCGATGGCGGGGTCCTTCCGCATGATGTTCGGTGCGTGCACCAATGAGTGGTCTCCCTCCGACGGTCGTGTCGTGAGCGTGGACCATGGGTGTGGCGCACACTCGCAGACCGAGGCTGAGCGCAGGCTGTCCGAGTGGCCCGCACTCGATCCAATTGTCAACTCAGGGGCGCTCGACTCCCTCGACTTGGTTTCCGAACCCGAACCCGAACCCGAGGTTGAGCCTGAGGCCGACGTTGACCCCGTGGCTGAAGGCGACCAGGCCATCGAGCTTTCCGTGGCCGAAGAAGACGAGCCGCGCGTCTCCGAAGAGCTCGAGCAGGGTCTCGAAGCCGTGACGGAGACTCCCGTGGATGAGCTCGAGATCGACGCCGAACCCACTGTCGACGCTGAACTCACTAAGGACGAGGCCGCCGCTGAGTAACAGGAGAGTGCCTCGCAGCGCCGCAGTGCGCGCTTTGGCACTCTCCGTGTACCTGCCGACTTTCCTTGCGGAGATCGGCATTGGGGCGATGCTCCCGATCTTTGCCCTCTCCGCCGTCGCCTTTGGCGAGCCGGTCGCGATCGCTTCTCTGGCGATCGCGGTCTACTCAGCTGGGCGCATGGGCGGATCCGCGCTCGGCGGATCGATGGCGAGCCATCGCGGCCCCATCCCCGCGACCTTCGTGGGATATGGGGTCCTGACCGCGGGGGCCCTCGTATGCGCCTCCGCCGTCAACATTGAGATGCTCACCCCTGGGGTTGCCATCATCGGCATCGGCCATGGGTGGGTCCACGTGGCGCGGCAATCGCATATCGACGCGCTGGCCCCCACGCACGCCAGGGCTCGTGCGCTGACGACCCTCGCGGGCGTATGGCGCATTGCCAACTTCATTGGGCCGATGGTGGGCGCGGGAATCATCGCGTGGATGGGACTGCGCGGCGACTACCTGTTCTCGGCGCTGGCGGTCGTCGCCGGGATCGGGGTCTTGGTGTTCACGGCGCCCAAGCACCTCACGATTCCCCGTGCCGATCGCGTGCGCCTGAGCCCCAGGGCGGTGCTCGGACCACACCGCCAGGTGCTCACGACGCTGGGGCTCGGTGTCGTCCTCATGGGCGCGTTGAGGCAGGCCAGGGTGGTGGTGCTTCCCCTGTGGGCGGAGCACATCGGCATGGGAAACTCGGGGGCGTCGCTCATGTTCGGCGTGGCCGCCGCAATCGACATGGCGCTGTTCATCCCCGCCGGATACGTGATGGACCGTTGGGGCCGGGTCTGGACCGCGGTGCCGTCCGTGATGGCGCTGGGCCTGGGTGCGATGCTTTTGCCCTTCGCATCGACTCCCGCGCTCGTGGCGGTGCTCGCGCTCGTGATCGGTGCGGGGAATGGCTGGGGATCAGGGGTGGTGATGACTCTGGGCGCCGATGCCGCACCTCAGCAGGGCCGAGCCGTGTTCCTGGGCGCCTGGTCGATCATGCAGGACGTGGGGGGCCTCCTTGGCCCCGCAGTCGTGGCGGTCGGCGCCGCGATTGCGTTGCCCGTGGGCCTGTTCACTGCGGGCGGCATGGGCGTGGCCGCGACGGCGGCGTTCCTCAAGTGGACACCGCGGGGGCGTCCAGTGGACCAGTCCTCGGTGCTCCCGGACTGACCTGCCCCGGCTGAGCCGTTCCCGGACTACTGGAAGTTGACCGTGGTGTACCAGGCCTTGCCGTCGGCGCTCTGGGCGGTGCCTGCACCCATGGACGTGAAGGATGCCCTGAGGATGTTCGTGCAGTGGCCCGGTGAGGTCATCCAGCCCGAGTGCGCCTTGCCGATTGCCGAGGCCTGAGCAAAGCTGCCGCCCGAGGTCCATGCCGCGGCAACATTCTGCCCGCCGGGGCTGGGCGTCATACCGTGGCTCAGCGCCGCGCCAGGGTTGGTGGGGCCATACGCCGCGGCCATCGCGTTCGACCAGGCCTGGGCCGTGGCGGCGAGATCCGGACTCGACGACAGCGCGGCCAGCCCAAAGCGTGCACGCTCGGCGTTCGCGGCGGCCAGTAGCTCCTCGAGAGACCAGGCGGATGCGGTCGCGCCGTACTTGCCCGCGCAATACTGCGCGGGCGTGAGACTTGAACGGGCCGCTGCCGCGTCCTCGCCCTGGGAGGCCGACGGCGTGTCTGCCGTTGTAGGCGATGGCGGTGGTGGCAAAACCACCTCGACCTGGGGCCCGAAGGCCTCGAGGCTAGCGGAGGGGGCGGGCGCCTCGATGGGCGACTGCGTCGAGGAGTGAGAAACCCCGTCGGCGATCGAAGCGCCGGTGGGCAGGGGCGACAGCGTGGCCGCGTGAATGAGCACCAGTGTTGAGCCGGCGAGAATGCATGCGAAGAGCAGGGGCCAGACGAAACCCCGATTGCGTCGCCTGGTTACCAGTGCTCCACCACCCAATCGATACAGGTCAACAGCGACGTGACGTCGGCGGTGTCGACCGCGGGGAATACCGCGATGCGCAGCTGATTGCGGCCCAGCTTGCGATAGGGGAAAACGTCGACGATGCCGTGCGCCCGCAGCACTCCCTGAAGACGCGCCGAGTCGACGGTCTCGTCGAGGTCGATCGTCGCAACGACGGGCGACTGATGGTCAGGGTTAGTGACAAACGGCGTGGCAAAGCTGCTCGCCTCGGCCCAGGAGTAAATCGCCGAAGATGAGGCGGCAGAGCGAGCGGCCATCGCGGGGAGTCCGCCACCTTCGAGCATCCACTCGAGCTGGGCCCTCATCATGACGAGGGTCGCGATCGCGGGAGTGTTGAGCGTCTGTTGCGCGCGCGAGTTGGTCACGGCGTCGAGCAGCGAAAGCGAGGGAGGGATGTACCGACCGGTGGCGGCTACCGCCTCGATGCGCGCAAGGGCGGCGGGCGACGCGAGGGCAAACCAGAGCCCGCCGTCGGATGCGAAGGACTTCTGCGGGGCGAAGTAGTAGAAGTCCACCTCGCAAGCGTCGATGTCGATACCGCCCGCGGCAGAGGTGCCGTCGACGACCATGAGCGCACCGTCGGCGCCCTCGACGCGGCGGACGGGGGCAGTGGCGCCAGTGGAGGTCTCGTTATGCGGCCACGCGTAGGTGTCGATGCCGTCCTCGAGCGCGGGAACGGCGATCGATCCGGCGTCGGCCCTGCGCACCGTGGGCGTTTCGAGATGCGGGGCGGCCGCGACGGACGCGGCGAACTTGGAACCAAATTCGCCGAACGCGGCAAGTTGCGCGCGTGACTCGATCAGGCCAAAGGCCGCGGCATCCCATACAAAGCTCGAGCCACCGTTGGAGAGCAGCACCTCGTAGCCGTCGGGAAGGCGATACAACTCGGCGAGCATCCGACGCACATCGGCGACAAGACCGCGCACGGGGGCCTGGCGATGCGATGTCCCCAGGATGCCCGGGTTGGCGTCCACCAGCGCCCGTACTTGTGCGTCGCGCACCTTCGAGGGACCAGAGCCAAATCGTCCGTCGAGGGGCAGTAAATGTGAGGGGATTACGAGGTCGGCCGTCATGTCCCAAGAGTAGCGACTCCAGAGGATGGCATGATGGCACCCGTGATTCCTCTGACGCCCGCACTGCAGCGGTTTGACTGGGGCTCGACCCAGGGGATACCCGAGCTCTTGGGTTTTGTGCCCGATGGGGAGCCCTACGCCGAGGCCTGGTGGGGCGCGCACCCCTTCGCACCGTCGACGACCGCCGTCGGGCCGCTCGACGCGGTGATCGCCGCCGACCCCATCGAGGCTCTCGGCACTGACGTGGTCCAGACGTACGGGCGCCTTCCTTATCTGCTCAAGGTCTTGTCTATTGCGCGGCCGCTTTCGATTCAAGTGCATCCGACACTCGAAAGGGCCCGTGCGGGATTCGCGGCGGAAGAGGACAGTGGCGTGCCGCTTTCTCACCCGGACCGTACCTATCGAGATGCGTCTCACAAGCCCGAGATGCTGGTTGCTGTCACCGAGATGACCGTCGCTGCGGGCTTCCGGCCCGAGAACGAGTTGATGCGCGACCTCGAGGGGCTCGGGGGTGCAGACGCCGCGAGCCTGAGAGAGTCGCTTGCCTCGGGCGGTAACGCGGCCTACGTCACCTCGGTGTTAACGTCCGATCACTCCGACGCCATCGCGCGTCTCGCGACGGGTGAGGCGGGGGACGGGATCGCTGCCCGTAGCGCGGCGGACGCCCTCGCCCATCACGTGGGCGATCCCGGAGCCTTGGTCCTGCTCGCGATGAACGTGGTCACTCTTGCACCCGGTGAGGCCCTCTTCACCTCCGCAGGCACCGTGCATTGCTACCTCAGCGGCGATGGGATCGAGATCATGGCTAACTCGGACAACGTGGTCCGAGCGGGCCTCACGCATAAGCGCGTTGATGCCGACCTCATGCGAGAACTCGCGGTCTTGACTCCTACGGCCCCGGTGGTGCCTCGAGTCTCAAGTGAGGGGGCGGCGCAGAGGTTGTCGGTTGACGCCACAGAATTTGAACTGTCTGTCGTGCGCGGCGGTACGGCGACGGCGCCTTCCGGGCCGCGCATCGTGTTGTCGATCGAGGGCGACGCTCGCCTCACCACGCGAAGCGACGCGGTGGACCTCGGCAGGGGAGAAGCCGTCTTTGTGGCCGCGGGCGAGGGCCCCGTCGAGATCGAGACTTCGGGAGTGGTCGTCGTCGCCTCGGTCCCGCTACCGCGAGGCTAGTCTGGGCGCATGACACTGCGCATATCTGTTTTTGGCACCGGCTACCTGGGGGCGACGCACGCCGCGGGCATGGCCGAACTGGGGCACGAAGTCATCGGGGTCGACATCGATGCCGCCAAGGTGGCCACTTTGTCGCGTGGCGAGGTGCCGTTCTTTGAGCCAGGACTCCCTGAGCTCATCAGCAAGCACGTCGCGACCGGCAGGCTGCGGTTTACGACCGACCCGCGCGAGGCCGCCGACGCCGACGTCCACTTCCTCGGAGTGGGCACTCCGCAGAAGAAGGGCGAAAACGCTGCCGACCTCACCTTCGTCGATGCGGTGATTGAGACCCTCGCGCCTCTGTTGACCAAGCCCACGGTGATTCTCGGAAAGTCGACGGTGCCTGTGGGGACCGCCGCGCGACTCGCGGCCCGCGTACGTGAACTCGCTCCCGCTGGCGACGCGGTGGAACTCGGATGGAATCCGGAGTTCCTGCGTGAGGGATTTGGTGTCGAGGACACGCTGCGCCCCGACCGACTCGTTGTCGGAATCGACCCGGAGCGGCCAGGCAGAGTCGAGGAGGTCGCCCGCGCCGTGTACGCGGACGCCATTGGTCGCGGCACGCCGTTCTTGGTGACGGGCCTCGCCACCGCGGAACTGGTCAAGGTGAGCGCGAACGCCTTCCTTGCCACCAAGATCTCCTTCATCAATGCGATCTCGGAGGTCTGCGATGCCGCTGGTGCCGACGTGACCGACCTCGCTGACGCGATCGGATACGACGAGCGCATCGGCCGCAAGTTCCTGGGGGCGGGACTGGGCTTCGGCGGGGGATGCCTCCCCAAGGACATTAGGGCGTTCGTCGCGCGAGCTGGCGAACTGGGCGTCAACCAGTCGCTCGCGTTCCTCCAGGAGGTCGACAGCGTGAACATGCGCCGCAGGGACCGCGTGGTGGACATGGCGGCGCGCGAACTGGGCGGATCCGTGGTGGGGCGCCCGATAGCGGTGCTCGGTGCGGCCTTCAAGCCCAATAGCGACGACGTGAGGGACTCTCCCGCTCTGGACGTGGCGGGCAGGCTTCACCTCATGGGTGCCAAGGTGACGGTGTACGACCCCGAGGGCATGGCGAACGCCGCCAAGGCGTGGCCTACCTTGCCGTTTGCCGACAGCATGATCGGCGCAGTGCGTGGGGCCGATTTGGTCATCGTGGCGACCGAGTGGCGCGAATTCAGGGACGCCAACCCGAACGAGCTGGGCACGCACACGGACGGCCGTCTCGTGATCGACGCGCGCAACTGCCTCGACCCCCAGGCGTGGATCGATGCCGGGTGGACGTATCGAGGAATGGGACGCTACTCGGGATGACGGACCTGATTGACACCACCGAGATGTACCTGCGCACCATCTTCGAGCTGCTCGAAGATGGGGTCTCGCCGATGCGTGCGCGCATTGCCGAACAGCTGGGCCACGCCGGGCCGACCGTGTCACAGACGGTAGCGAGGATGGAGCGTGATGGGCTGGTCGTCGTGGAGGGCGACAGGACGCTGCGCCTCACGGACGAGGGCCTGGTGCGGGCTACCAGGGTCATGCGCAAACATCGGCTCGCCGAACGGCTCCTCACCGACGTGATTGGGCTACCGCTCGAGAACGTCCATGAGGAGGCGTGCAGGTGGGAGCACGTCATGAGCGAGAGGGTCGAGCGCCGCTTGTTGGAGATGCTTGGCCACCCCGTCACCTCCCCCTACGGGAACCCGATTCCAGGCCTAGAGGAGCTGGGAGGGGGGTCCAAACCCGGGACGGAGGTCCCGAAGCGGCTCGTGTCAGTAGCAGATTTGATCGCCCAGGGCGTCTCCAGCGGCACTCTTTTGAGGATCGGAGAAGCCCCTCAGGCCCTCGAAGGATTCCTTGAAGACGTCGCGGCAATCGGTCTTCTACCTGGGACGTTCGTCACGTTTGTCGCGATGGGCGATGGGGTCGCGGTGACCACCCCGCAGGGTTCGATTGAAATTGCGGGTGACATAGCGAGGCACTTGTTCGTTGAACGACTTAGCCAAGTAGGCTTGTGACCAGGTAACGTAGTGCAGTCAAGAGCACTGGGTAGAACTCCCTATCACGGCACGGCAGCGATCGAGTTACGTATGTGGCGAGATGATCGACCGAGAGTCGTATGGCGCAGTGAGCGCGAAAGGATTTGAATTTGAGGTACGGATACATGCGCGCCAAGTCGCGCGCGATGGCAGTGTCAATCGGAGCAGCGTTGGTAGTAATCCCGCTCTCCGGAGTGGCCTCCGTCGCGATCTCCGGCACTGAGCCGGCGACCCCAGACGCTGCAGCGGTGGCCGTTCACGGCACCGAATTTGTGGCAGAGGTCGAGCAAATTGGTGCACCTGTCGCCGCCGATTCTGAAGCATCGTTCGCGATCGCAACCCCGGCGCTTACCGTGACCGTTAATCCCAAGCCAGTCGTCGTGCGCCGTTCGACCACCAGTTCGACCGGTTCGACGCGCACCGTCGCCAACAGCGCGGACGTCGCGCAGGCAATCTCGGGATCCGCGATTGTGGCCGAGGCCTCCAAGTACGTGGGCATCGCCTACGTCAGCGGCGGCTCGAGCCCTTCGACCGGATTCGACTGCTCAGGCTTCGTGAGCTACGTGTATGGACAGTTCGGCATCTCGCTTCCGCGGACCTCGAGCGCCTACTACGGCGTGGGTACTCGGGTCTCAAGCCCGCAGCCCGGTGACATCATCGTTTCCCCAGGACACTTGGGCATCTACGCAGGTCCCAACCTGCAGATCGATGCTCCGCGGTCAGGTAAGACCATTCAGTTCCGGTCAATCTGGCAGACGAACCCGATCTACGTTCGGGTGACGGGCTAGTCTTTTTCGCTTCGCCATCAACACTGAGGAGTCAGGCTCATGCGCACCACCCCAGTGACTAAGTTGGGCACTGCAGTTGGCGAAATCGGTTTGGGTTGCTGGCAACTCGGTGCCGACTGGGGAGACGTCGACGACGCTCTCTCGCAGTCGATCCTGGGCGCGGCGGCCGACGGCGGAGTCACACTTTTTGATACGGCCGATGTCTACGGCGACGGCCGTTCCGAGCGGGCAGTGGGGGCGTTCCTCGCCTCGCGGCCCGACAGGGAGAGGTTTGTCGTCACCACCAAGATGGGGCGTCGAGCGACTCCCCACGTGGCTGAGGCGTACACGCTTGACGCCTTCAGGCAGTGGACGGATCGGTCGCGCGAGAACCTCGGCGTCGACACGCTTGACGTGATTCAGCTTCACTGCCCTCCCACGTCGGTCCTTCACGATCCTCGGACGTTTGACGCGTTGAGGACCTTGCGCGACGAGGGCCGGGTGCGCGCCTGGGGCGTGTCGGTAGAAAAGGTCGACGAGGCGCTCCACGTACTCGGCGAGGATGGGCTCGCGTCCATTCAAATCATCGTCAACGTGTTCCGCCGCAAGCCGCTTGAGGTTGTCTTCGGCCGAGCAGCGGAGGCCGGAGTCGCGATCCTCGCCAGGGTGCCCCTCGCGTCGGGCCTGCTGTCGGGCAAATATGACGAGTCGACGACGTTTGCGGAAAACGACCACCGCACCTATAACAGGGGCGGCGAGGCCTTCGACGTGGGCGAGACGTTCTCTGGGGTGCCGTTCGACGTGGGTGTGCGCGCCGCTCGTGAGGTCGCGGCTTTGACGCCCGAAGGCTGGACGACGTCGCAGCTCGCGCTGCGGTGGCTCACCCAGTCCGGCGTGACCGCCGCGATTCCAGGCGCACGCACCGTGGAGCAGGTCGTGACGAACGCCGCCGTCGGAGATCTGCCGTCCTTGCCGGACGATGTCATGGCCGAACTCGCACGGATTTACCACGACTCGATTCGTGGGCACGTTCACGCGCGTTGGTAGGCCCGCGACCCGGTACCCTAGAACCCCCAAGCGCCTGTAGCTCAGGGGATAGAGCACCGCTCTCCTAAAGCGGGTGTCGCCAGTTCGAATCTGGCCAGGCGCACACTGATCTTCTTAGGCCCATTCGCCATCATGCAGATGCTTCACTGCTAAAGTAGTTCGGGTGACCGAAGCGCACGCGCAATCCGGGCCCCTCACCGATGAGGAGCAAGACTTCCTGCGGGCTCTCGCGCGGGTGCTGGTGTTTCTGCCCAGGGCCTTTGGCGCCGACCTCGGCCATGAGCATGGACTGTCGATGAGCGAGTTCTTCACGCTGATGTACCTGTCCGACTCCCCTGATGGGCATCTGCGCATGGGCGACCTCGCAGAGGTGACTGCGCTATCGCTTGGAGCGGTCACGCGGGTGGCCGCCTTGCTCGTGGAAAAGGGGCTCGTGGAGCGGGTCCCGAACGTGGGGGACGGGCGGGTCCGCGAGGTAGGCCTCACCGAAGCGGGGCGCGTGCGACTGGCTCGCGCCCGCCCAGTGCATGAGGCGAGCGCCAGGCGTCGCATCTTCGACAACCTTGAACCGTCTGACGTCCGGATGTGTACCGCGATGCTGTCTCGCATGAGCGAAGAATCGTCTGCATCATCGAGTGAAGGCAGGAAGCGACCATGAATCCCACCGCAGCCGACGTACGGGAGTACGACAGGTTCGGGCCGTGGATCGACGAGGTGACCGCCACCGAGGAGGTCCCCAAGTTGTACGCCTCGTACCCGCTGGACCTGGATTCCACACGCATCGTGCTCAAGGTGCCGCGCAACGTGGCGCGCAGGGACGCGTGGGCTGGAATGGACCTGTACGACCACCTCGTGATCCTGGACGCGGACCGACTCACGGTGCTGAGTAGGCGACTGGGCGCGGCCGGTAGCGATCTGGACGTTGGCGGGGGTCCGGGCTATGACGTCATGACCGCTCGGCTTGCCGACGTGGTGGCAATCAGGGACGACCTGAACCTTCTCGATGGCCGGCTGACCGTCTCGGCGTCCTCGGGTGACTCGCTCTCATTCGGCTACAACGGGTCCGCGCATGACAAAGCCACCCGATTTGTCGACGCGCTGCGCGCGGGTGCCGGCAGGGGAGCCATGAGTAGCGTCGGCTCTGCGCTGATGATCGCCGGCAGCGTCGGCGCGGATGCGACCGCGGTGCCCAGTCCCGGGGCCGCCGACACCTATCTGGTGAGCAGTTTTCTCAAACTTCGCGCTGGTAACCCCGGTCTCACTGTGTGGGCGTCTCACGGACGTGGGCGGCTCTCCCCGAGTCTTGATGGGGTGCGAGGTGTCGCGGCGCGCGCGAGCCACGCCATTTCGCCGATGACCCTGCATGGGGCCGTCGTGATGGCCGACGGCGCGGCCATGGAACTGCTTGGCCGACACGCGTTCCTTGTGCGCGGCCGCGGCGCGATCTACTCGACGTCGCGCCTCGTGATACCGCTGCGTGCCCTTGACGGACTCGACGTGACGATGCATTCGGTCTACGAGGATGTCGCCGTCGCGACGATTCGCGCCGGTGATTGGTCGACCGAGCTCGCGGTGCCACGCGACTCGGAAGCCGCGAGCTTGCTGCGTACCGCCTCGGAGTCCGTTCGCGTCTGAGGTGAGGTGACGCACCTGACCAAAGTCCCGACCTACGGAACCGTAAGTTACGCGTACAATAGGTAGTGATCTCCGGACGCAGGGGCTATCGCTGTGGGGGGCGTGCAGACTGAGACTGGGGCGCCCACACCCGTGGAGCCTCGAACGCAAGATGTCACTCGGATGGGCGGACTCTCGTGGAGAACCTGGCAACACTGTGGGACGCGGCGCGCGCCTCGTCAGTACCTCGCGAGGTTGATATTCCGCATGAGACATTGGTCGACGGGCTCGACCACGCGGTCGAGTCGTGGCCAGACCACATCGCGATCGACTTCATGGGGGCGACCACCACCTACGCGGAACTTGCGAACGAGGTGTCACGCGCCGCGGGGTTGCTTCACGACCGCGGTGTCCGCAAGGGCGACAGGGTCGCCATCGCCCTGCCCAACTGCACCACTCACATCGTGACGTTCAATGCCGTGCTGCGCCTGGGCGCCATTGTGGTGAGCATCAACCCCACTCTTGCGGCCTCGGGTATCGCGAGCCAGCTCGCCGATTCGGGCGCGACGGTATTCATCGCGTGGGACAAGACGCTCGAGCGACTGGCAGCCGACGAGGCCGTCACCTCGTATGCCTCTTTCCCGGTAGACCTGTCCGCCGACCTGCCCCCGCTCAAGCGCCTCGCGCTGCGGCTCCCCGTCCAGAAGGCGCGCACTCTGCGCGGTCAAATGACCACCACGGCGTTCCCCAAGCGTCCGCGCTGGCACCAGATCGTGGTCGATGCGCAGCCGCTGGCCCCCGAGGTCGAAGGCCCCTCGCCCGAGGACCTCGCAGCCTTTCTCTATACGGGAGGTACGACGGGGACGCCCAAGGCCGCAATGCTTTCGCACAGCAACATCGTCGCGAACTCCGTCCAGAGCGCGGCATGGACCGGTGCTCAGCCCGCGACTGAGGTCATCTACGGGGTGTTGCCCTTCTTCCACGCGTTCGGCATGATGCTGGGCCTTGCCTACCCGGTGCGGATCGGCGCCACGCTCGTGGTCTTTCCGCAGTTCTCGCCTGACCTCTTTCTCGACGCGCAGAAGCGCAGGCCTGGCACGTTCTTGCCCGCGGTGCCCCCGATGCTCGAACGGATCGCCGAGGCTGCCGAGCGCAAGGGCGTCGATATCACCAGTTTCGCCGTCACCCTTTCTGGATCGATGGCGCTCTCCGCCAAGACCGCAGCGCACTGGGAGAGGCTCACGAGGGGCCTCGTCATCGAGGGATACGGGCTCACCGAGACATCTCCCGTCGCCGTCGGGAACCCGTTGACCGCAGCTCGCAGGCCCGGCACGTTGGGGATTCCGTATCCCAGCACCGAAATCAAGGTGGTCGACCCGGAAGACCCCTCGTGTGAGGTCAAGCAAGGGGAGTCTGGCGAGCTGCTGATCAAAGGCCCCCAGGTGTTCGTTGGGTACTGGAATCTGCCCGCGGAGACGGCTTCACAGATCCTTCCGGATGGCTGGCTGCGCACAGGCGACATCGTGCAGATCGGCGACGATGGCTTTGTTGTGCTCGTCGACCGGATCAAGGAACTCATCGTTTCTGGCGGCTTCAAGGTCTATCCGTCGCAGGTTGAAGACCAGCTGCGGCTCATGCCTGGAGTGAAGGACGTCGCAGTCGTCGGCCTTCCGTCTGGCGAGTTCGGCGAAAAGGTGGTGGCGGCGATCGTGATGGATTCCGAACACGCCGCGGTGAGCCTCGAGTCCGTGCGCGAGTGGTGTGGCGACCGGCTCGCGAAGTACGCCATGCCGCGTGGCATCGTGATTTTGCCCGAGCTCCCGCGCTCGCAGATCGGCAAGGTCATGCGCAGGGCCGTGCGGCTCCAACTGACGGACGCCACTCCTTGATTTCATAACGATCACGATCGCGCGGAGACGTTGACTCCGTGATCGCGGGGGCACCACAATTCGACTAACGGTGCGCGTCGTCTGCATAAGTCGGCGCGCATTGTTGCTTCATTTCGGATGGGGCTGGGCCCCCGTGCGTGGTGAGCGCGGCGTGGCAGCTGATGTGCCCGGTTTGGGCTGGTTACGGTTAAGCCGTGGCGGACTATATCTCGCGCGCCCTCGTGGCGGATGCACTCACCGAATGGCGAGAATTGTTGCGCGCCCACTCGACGGTGTCGCCACTTCGCAATCTCGCCTCGACGCAGGCGCCGACGATCGATCTTGCGAAGGCACACCCGTCGGGCCTCGCGCCGCTCTTCGCGGGGCGCCCCACGCTGTTGTCCACGCTGATGCGTGATCGTGAGGCCTTCCATGCCGCGGCCTGGCGAGGCGGACTCATCCTTGCCGAGGCAGAGGGCTTGATGGCCTCGACCGGTCAATGGGCCGCGGCCCTGGTCGTGGGCACCGCGGCATGGGACGGCACCGAACTGCCGCTGCTCCTGAGGCCCGTGTCCCTCGAGCGCGCTCGCGATGACGACCTGATGATCACCCTGCGCCACCAGGTAGAACTCAATCCTGTGTTCGCGGCGGCATTGCGCGACAGGTCGGGCCCCGCGGATCTGGCCTCGCGCGCGCAGCACACGCTTGACGGCAAGGAATTTGACCCGCGGCCGCTGTGGGCGGAGGTGCGTGACTACGCCCACCTCTTTGGCGAGTTCACGGTCAAGGAGCGGATGCTCCTCGGCGTGTTCGACGATCAAGAGCAGCGACTGCTTGACGACCTTGACGCGCTTGACCCCGTGGTCGGCGCCTCCGACGTGATCGCCGCCGTTGCTGGCGATGTGGACGCCAAGACCATTCTCATGGAGCCTCTGCCCCGATGGCCTATGGGTGAACGCGATCCGTTCGGTGAGCGGGGCATCGGGGACCTCGACGACGGCGCCTTCGCGATCGTTGACGCCGCCGCGCTAGGCCGCAGTTTTGTGATCGACGCGCCTCCAGGGGCCGACTCAACCGGGATCGTCGCGGCGCTCGTGGCCGACGCCGCAGCATCAGGGCGCACAGCGGCGGTCGTGAGCGGATCCGATGCGGCGCTCGCGGCGGTGGACGCGGCGCTCGATGCGGAAGGCATCGGGGACATCGCCATTACCGGAGGCGTCGCCACCTGGCACGCCGACGCGCGCTCTCGCCTTCTGTCATCCCTCACCCTCGACACACCGCGGGTAGGCGAGGAAGAACTGCGGGCGTTGGGCGATGACCTGCTGGCAGCCCGCGCCGACGTGACCGCACGCTACGACTCGCTTCACCGCCCGCGACGGCCCTGGGGAGTCAGCGTCTTCGAGGCGGTGCAGGCGATTGTGCGTCTCACCGCGAGCGAACCGCAGCCGGGGGCCTCGACGCGCCTCGGGCCGGACGCTGTGGCCGCGATCACCGAGCACGGCCTGTCCCATGTCGCGGCATCGCTCGTAGAGCGCCTGCACGGCACGGCGGAGGCGGCCCCCGACGCCGTCCCGACAGTGCCTGCGGAGGACGCAGTGGCGCCCTGGTGGTACCGCGTCGAGGCATCGGTTGAACGAGGAGCCGAGCTGGACGAGGCTCTTGCCATCGTCGTGAGGGGGCTTCCTGGTCTGCGTGGCGACGCCGCGACCGCGGCCTCCGCTACGGGAGTGGATGAGGCGCCGACGCTCGAGGTGTGGCGTGAGCAGGTGCGCCTCTTTACCGACGTCCAGCAGACGCTCGACACCTTTTCTCCCGCGGTCTACCACCGCTCGCTGGCAGACCTTGTCGAGGCGACAGCGCCCAGGGGTGGCGACGCACACAGCGACATGCCACGCCGCACGCGCAAGGCCTTCTCGCGCCGCGCCGCCGAATTGCTGCGTCCAGGGCGGGGCAACGAGCCTGTCCATGAGCGGCTTTTGGCTGCGGCAAGCGAAGCCGACAGGTGGCGCGATCACTGTTCCGCGGGCGGTTGGCCCGTGGTCCCCGATTCCTTCGCGGCCTATGCGTCCCGTCTGGCCAAGATCGACGCAGCCTGGGCCACACTCGCGCCCGCGCTGCTCGACGCGGCGGGTCTCGAGGCCCCCGAGTCGACCCCGTGGGCGGAGCTCCTTTCCACGCTTCGTGACCTTGCCGATGGCATCCCAGGGGGGCTCGCGATGGCGCCCGCTGCGCCGGCGAGCATCGATCCCGTCGCGGACGGATTTTCGGAACTGGTCGCAAGCCTCGAGGAGCGCAACGCATCTCCCGATCAGATCCGCGTCGACCTCGAGTTCGCGTGGTGGGCCTCCGCGTTCGAGGCGATTATCGGGGCAGATCCGCGGCTCATCGAGCACGGGGCACTGGGCGCTGCCGTCGATAGATACGTGGCGCTTGACGCGGCATTCGGCGAACGAAGGGCCGAGCCCCTCATGCGCGCCGTCGCCGAGCATCGGCGCCGTGCGATTGCGCGCCATCCCGAGGACGCGCGCGACCTCTTCGCCACGCTCATGGAGGGCTCCGAGGCCTCCGTGCGCGAACTGCGGCGAGACTTCGGGGCGGTGGTCGCGGCGCTGCGCCCGGTCGTCGTCTCACGAGCCGACCAGGTCGCTCACATTCTTCCGCCCACGCGGTGCGTTGACGTCCTGATCCTCGTGGCCGTGGAGTCGCTCGCGACCGCGCAGATCATCCCCGCTCTCGCCCGAGCGGCACAAGTCATCGTCGTGGCCGACACCGTGAGCTCGACGAGGTCGGCGGTCGAGGACGTCGCGGCGTTGCTGCCTCACGTGGCCCTCCGTGCGCTTCCGCAGGCCCGCGATCCGCGCGTGAGCGCAGTGCTCTCGGGGCTCGGCTACGGGCGTTCGGTTCCGGTCGTCCCAGCACCTGGCGACCCCACCGAAAACGGCGGGTTGAGCGTGACGGTGGTTGACGGCGTCGCACAGCCAGTCGCGGGCCGTCATGTCGTGGAGTCGACGCGTGCGGAGGTGTCCGCAGTGATCGCAGCAGTGGAACACGCGGCGCTCACCGTGCCGCGGCACACCATCGCGGTCGTGGCAGGAAACTCCCTGCACGCATCCCGCCTGACCGAAGCGCTCGCCGACAGGGCCCCCCTTGTCGCGGAGCGGGTCTCGGTGATCGAGTTGGGTGACGCCACGGGTCTGGACGTCGACGAGGTGGTCGTGTCACTGGGCTACGCCCGCGACCACAGGGGAGTGTTGCCAGCCGAACTGGGAGTCTTGTCGTCTGAGAGGGGCGCCGCTGCGGTCGCGCAGGCACTCGTTGCGGCCAGGACTCGTGTGCACGTCTTCACCACCCTCGACGCACATCACCTCACCGCGATCGGACCCTCGTGTGTCGACGACCGCGGGGTGACGGCGTTGGCCGAACTCTTCGAGTCCGCGCGCCGCCCCGCAGTGCCGCCCGAGCGATCGGCGCCCGGAGCGGCCGACTGGCTCCTGATCGACGTCGCAAGGCTCTTGCGTGCGGACGGGCTTGCCGTCCGCGTGCGCTATGGCACGGGTGGCCAAGCCATCCCGATGGTGGTCGGCGGAACGCACGACAGGGGCTATCGGGTTGCCGTCGTCACGGATGAACATCCCGACGGCCCACGTGGCTCGGTGCGAGACAGAATGCGATGGCAGTACGGGCGTCTCGAGGCGCTCGGCTGGAAGGTCGTATCGTTGTGGACCCTCGACGTCTTCATGGACCCGGCGGGCGCTGCCCAGGTCATCCGAGACGCAGTGATGGGCGACGCCACCTTGCCGGAGCCGGACGACGACAGCGAGTCCGTGGCTGTGAGCGGCGCGGAGCCGGAGTCTCACGTCGACCGCGAACTTGACGTCGAACCTATCGCGCAGGTCGAGCCCAAGCCCGAGCCCGACGTCGCTCCTGTGGTGGAACCCAAGCCCGAGCCCGAGCCCGAGCCCGAGCCCGACGTGGAACGTGAACCTGAGTCCGCGCCGGAAGTGGAGCTGGAAGCGGAACCTGAGGTCGAATCAGCGTCCGAGACCGAGCCGCTTCCGGCCACCGCGAGCGAGGCCTGGCAGCCTCGCAAGGCGCCGGTCAAGGGCGTGGGGAGGCCTCTCATTCCGACGCGCGCGTGGGAGGACGAGGATGCCGCGTGGGGAGACCGTGGCGGGAATAGCCGCGACGACGAGATTAAGAGGGACCGGCCGCCGCACTGGTAGAGGAGGGCTTGCTTGCCGCGGGCGTTGAAGATTCGGAAGGCTTCTTGGCCGGTGAGCTCGGCGACGAAGAACTAGGGATCGACGCGTTCCTCGACGAACGCGAGTCGGTCCGGTAGAAGCCCGACCCCTTGAAGGAGACCCCTACCGCCGAGATGACGCGGCGCACTTCTCCACCGCATTCGGGGCACACCGTGAGCGCGTCGTCGTGAATCGATTGGACGGCGTCATACCGGTGGGCGCACGCGCTACAGGCGTAGGAGTAGGTGGGCATGGTCAGATTTTACGCGCCGATTCGGATGACGACCGACGGCTTCACCACAATGGACACCGGAACGTCGTGCGGCTCGCGGGGAATCGGTGGCATCGCCCCATCGTGGAACTCGTCATCAAAGACGAGCGCGACGATAGGAACGCCTGGGCGCGCGTCCTTGAGCGCCCGGTCGTACCATCCTGCGCCCTGCCCGAGCCGAGTGCCGTGCGCATCCGTGGCGAGGGCGGGAACCACGATGAGGTCGGCGTCGGCTAGCCGTGCCTGGGGGAGGAACTCTCCGGACGGTTCCGGGGGGCGACCAGGCGACCGGGGAGCCAGATCGTGTGCACCCGCATAGAGGCTCCAGCCGCGCTGGAGGCCGTCTCCGAGCCTGGGCAGGAGGACATCGACGCCGCGTGTGTGCATCGCTTCGATGAGGGGGAGCGTGCCTGGCTCGAAGCTGCGTGAGGCATAGACGGAGGCGCAATGCACGTTCGAGAACTCAGGCAGCGCGAGGACCGCGTCCCTGAAGGCTTCCGCGTTTTCTGCGTTGCGCCGATCTCCGCGTTGCAGTCGCGAACGCCGCACGGCGCTTCGCCACTCGGACTTGGCTTCCGCGGGTGGCTTGGCGTGAGAGTCGAGGGGTGACAACGAGGACATGCCGCCATTGTGCCAAACCCTTGTGAACACCGCGTGACGGGGGTGTCGCGGTGCGCTTTCGGCCGCGACGCGCGGTGTGCGATCGGCGCGTGGTTGCCTTGGATGATCGCGGCACACGAGAATGCATAGATGACATCGCACAGCCTCGACGAGCACCGGGCCGATGTCCTCGCGCTTCTTTCTCCCCTGGCCCCCCTCAACCTGTCCCTCGCCGACGCCGTGGGATGCGTCATGGCGGCCGACTACGTGGCGCCTCGCGCGGTCCCTCCACTTGAGCTTGCCTCGCGTGACGGCTACGCGATCAGTTCCGATGACACACGGGGAGCCCGGATCCGGCCCGTGACGCTCCGCGTGACTCACGACGCGCTCCCTGGCGGATCGCCGACACGTCTCATTCCGGGCACCGCGGTGCGCGTCGCCCGCGGCACCTCTCTTCCGTTTGGGGCCGACGCCGTGGTGGCTCCTGGGGGTGGGACGGCCGCATCCGTCACGCTTGACATGGAGGCCCATCCGGGCGCCGGTGTGGTGGGCGTAGGGGCCGAGGTGGCCGAAGGCGACGTCATCATCTCTCAAGGAGCACGTCTGAGCGCGGGTCACATCGCGGCGCTCGCCTCCTGTGGCGCGGCTTCGGTCACGGTGCGTCCCTCTCCTCGCGTCGTCATCCTCGTGGTGGGCTCCGAGTTGCAGCCACATGGGGGAGCCCCACACCCCTCTGTCGCCACCGAGGAACCCGTGGCCGATGCCACGGGGCCGATGCTTGCTGTGCTGGTCGAGGCCATGGGTGCGCGAGTCGTGCGGGTCGTGAGCGTGCCAGACGACGCGCCTGCGCTTCGCACGAGCATCGACGACTCGGCCCTGCAGGCCGATCTCGTGATTACGGTGGGCGGGATGTCTTCCGATTGGAACGACATCGTCGAGCCGGTGCTGTCGCATGCGTATGGCGTCGACATTCGCAGGGTGCGTCTGAGCCCAGGCTCCCGTCAGGGCATCGGGACGATCGGTCCCGGCGACGGACGACCGGTGGTGTTGCTCGCCGTCCCCGGCCATCCCGTCGACGCGGCCGCGTCGTTTGCGGCGTATATTTCCGATGCGCTTCTTGAACTTCGTGGCGTGGCGAACGCCAGGTCCAGGGCCATTGCGGGCGTCGCGTGGGCGGCGCCGTTCGGCTTCTCCCACGTCCTACCCATCGCGAGGCAAGGACCTTCTGAAGGGGCCCCGATTGCGCCCGTCGGCGATCCTTTCGCGCCCACGCTGCGCGACATGGCGTCCGCGGACGGTCTCGCGTTGATCGCGGAGGCGACTACCGAGGTGCGCGTGGGCGACTCGGTCGACGTCTTGTGGTGGGCCCGATGAGGCCTCAGGAACCTCACCTCGAAAGGGACGGTGTTCGCTTACGCCTGTTGCGGCCTCGAGACGAGGCCCAGTGGGTCGCGCTGCGCCGAGCCAACAGGGAGTGGTTGCGTCCATGGGAGGCCACCGCGCCACCAGGGACCGCCGAGGCTCCGGTCACATTCCGGGCCTTTGTCCGCAGGGAAAACTCCGCATGGAGAGCGCGCAGGTCGTTTCCCATGGTGATCGAGTTCGAGGGGCGTCTCGTGGGGCGCGTGACACTTGGCCGCATCGAGTGGGGAGCCGAATACGGTGGGTCGCTCGGCTATTGGGTCTCGAGGGACCACGCCGGGAAGGGAATCGTGCCCGCGGCCGTGGTCCTGATGTGCGAATACGCCTTCGGCCAGGGCCTACACCGAATCGAGGTGGCGATTCGGCCCGAAAACGCCGCGTCATTGTCCGTTGCGCGCAAACTGGATTTGCGGGAGGAGGGGATGAGGCAGTCGTATTTGTATATCGACGGCGGCTGGAGGGATCACCGAATATTCGCGGTCACATCCCATGAGCACCGGTCCGGTAGGTGGTGGACAGGGGTGCAGGACACGGTCTCCGGCTGACACGCCGCGCCACGTCCCGTTTCGACAGGGGACGCGGCCGTACCGTCGTCTCATGCCACCCGCAGGACTTCTCGCGATTATCGCCGTAGGGCTCGCGCTCGCATACGTGCTACCTCAGCGCATCCGTGAACGCTCCGACTATGCGCTGGTGCGCACGGAGGACCGCTACTCGGCCGACATGCGAGTGGTGCGCGCGACCGCGGCCCGCGTGGCATCGCGCGACGCGTCGAGCGCCTCAACGGAGGTTCCCCTTCTGGTGACGGGCGCTGCACGGGCCAAGGTGAGGGCCCTGGGCGAGCAACACATGTCCCGGCCGCAGGGTCCGCTGGACAAGGCCACCACTCACGCGCAGCGCGAGAGCATTCACCTCCGCCGCGATCGCATGGGTTCGGTCGCGCAACGCGCCGTCCAAGCACGCAGGCGTGCGCTGGTCTCATCCGTCACCGCAACGGCCACGCTCCTCGCCTGGATTCTGGTGGTGGCAACGCCCTTCTCCGCCATCATCGCCGCCGTGGTCACTGCGGCTCTTGTGGCCGTCGTGGGTTCCTCCGCAAAGGCCGCATCGGCCGAGCGTGTCGCTCTGGTGCATGTGCGCGGCGTCGTCCGTGAGGTGGAGGCCGCGGCCACCGCTACCAGGGCTTTGCGAGCCGTCGCCGCGGCGCGTGCAAGCGGCGCCACCGCAGAACCGAGCGCGGTCGCCACACAGGCCATCGCCATCGTGACTTCCGCCGACCTGGCTCCGCTCACCGCCCCCGCACTCCAAAGGCGCAGTACCGCTGTGGCGGTCGACGAGGCCATGCGCAGCGTGGAAGCCGAGGAAGCGGAACTACGCGCCGACGAGGCCGCGGGATGGCGCCCTCGCACCATGCCGGTTCCCGCGTACGCGCTTAAGCCTTCAGTGCGTCAAAACGTCGCCCGTCATCTTTCTGAGAACGACTACGCGGCCTCGACCCACGCGACCGATCGAGCCAGCAGGGCCGAGGCATCCGCAGAGCGTGCGGCGCAGTACGCACCCACCACCGGAGCACTCGACGCCATCTTGGCGCGACGCAAGCAGGCCAGCGCGTAGTTCCGCGAAGGGTGGGCCTCGCGCGGGGCGTCGGGTAGGTGAGACGTCGGTGTGGGGTACTCGTGTGACGCACGTCGGGGCGCCGTTCACCGTGCCCTGACGCGTGGGAACCTTGGCGGCGGTCGCTCGTTGTTTTAGGAATGTAAGGACCTTGCCTCACGGCGTCGCGCGCGGGTAGCGGCGTGGGAGACTTGGACGTCACCGATCCCATGGAGTAATACTCGTGAAGCACCGTCTCATTCTTTCAGCCGCGCTTGCAGCAGCGGCCCTTTCCCTCTCGGCATGCACGCCTTCCGACATCGTCGATGCCTCGGACGCGACATCCGCGCCTACGGCCGCGGCCACCGACACGTACACGGCCATCGATGGCGTGGAGCCGGGCGCAGCGCTCGCGGACATGACGTGGATCGACAACGGAACCGACGCCGAGCCCGGTGTTGAGTTCACGTCGCCCATCAACTTCACGGAGACCGGCGGTCGCCTTGTGGCCGACGGCGACGGCGCGGCCCTGACCGATGGACAGGTCCTGACGCTCGACGTGGTCCAGTTCTCGGGTACCGACGGCACCGTCGGTAGTTCGACCTACACCGACGGAGTTGGCGCGCCCGCCTCGCTCGACGCGGCGACGTTTGACCCGGTCCTGTACGACCTGCTCGTCACCGCGCACGTGGGCGCTCGCCTGCTGTATGCAGTGCCCGACCAGGGCACAGGAGCGGCCGTCGTCGCCTTCGTCGTCTCTTCCGCGACCGACGTTCTCGCTCGCGCCGAGGGCACCGCAGTGGACGCCGTCGCCGGTCTTCCCACCGTGACGCTTGACGCGGACGGTAAGCCTTCCGTGGACATGACTGGCGCCACGAAGCCCGCCGAACTTGTGTCACAGGACCTGATCACCGGATCCGGCACCACCGTCGCTGAGGGCCAGTCGCTCACCGTGCACTACACCGGATGGCTGTGGGACGGTACGCAGTTCGACTCGTCATGGGATTCCGGCACCAAGGCCACGTTCACGTTCGCGACAGGCCAGTTGATTGATGGCTGGGTCCAGGGACTCACAGGTAAGACCGTGGGCAGCCAGGTTCTGCTGGTGATCCCCCCGGAGCTCGGTTATGGGGACACCGATCAGGGCGACACGATCCCCGCGGGCTCGACGCTCGTCTTCGTGGTCGATATCCTCGCGGCCTCTTAAGTCACTTCTCGCGTGTCGGCGGGGGCCTACGCCCCCGCCGACAACGCGCGTGGCGTCCAAGCGTTTCGGGCTGCCGCGTCCCAAGTGATAGTCTGTACGTCGCTCCGCGAGGAGTGATGGGGCTATGGCGCAGTTGGTAGCGCGTCTCGTTCGCAATGAGAAGGTCAGGGGTTCGAATCCCCTTAGCTCCACCATCAAGGGCCGCCCGAGAGGGCGGCCCTTTTTTGTCTCCTCGCCCCCACACGGGTCGTGCGGGGTCTTCTGGGAGCGGCGCTCGAGGGCACCGTAAACCTGATCTCGGCGGCCGCGAAAGGCCATGCGGTGGCCTCCAGCGCCGGGATACGCGAAGGAAATGTCACTCCTCGAGGACCCATAGGCGCCCGTGAGGCGAGGGGGTCGAATGTCACACGCGGCGTGTCCTGGCGCCACCAGGCGAGTGTGACTCAGATCATGCGCGTTCGAGGGCCCGTGGCTCATCAAAGTGCCTGATACGGCACCGTTGAGAGCGTCAACTGGCGGGCCGGGGCCGCGAGTGTGATCGATGCGACATCAGCTGTGTTTTGTGTCCGCGAGGACCGCTGCACCCTTGGTCACAAGGCTTAGTAGTTCGACCTCCCGCTCGCCGATCCTTTATGCATGGGAAACAAGCAACTGAGATACGCGGCCGGAGTGCTGTGCCTCGCTCTCGCGACCGGTGTCGCTGTGATGCCCGTTGACACTGCCGCAGCGGCAGGAGCGCCTGCGCCCGCAGTGGCCGGCTCCTGGACCCACGCGGTGAATCAGCTGCCCGCGATGAAGAACGTCATCCACGAGCGTCACGTCATCGCCCTCGCCAACGCGAAGGTGGAGCTCGCCGCCGTGGTCCGCACCGCAGGCGGACTCCTCGACTCATCAAAGGGTAAGGCGACGGACGCGAGTCGTACGCAACTCGCGATTGAGCGGAATCGGTCGTATTCCATCGTGAGGGTGAGCGACGATCCCGAGGCTTCGCCAGTGGCCCAAAAGGCTCTCAGCGTGGCCATCGAAACCGTCAAGGACGAGGTCGCGGCGTGGGAGGTGGCCGAGGCAAAGCGGATCGCCGAGGAAGCCCGCATCGCCGAAGAGGCTCGCAAGGCAGCCGCAGCGGCGGCCGCGGCCGCGTCGAGGTCAAGCAGTGGCCACCGCTCGACGTCGACGTCTGCATCGACATCGCAGGTGTCCGGTCAGTCGGCGCAGCAGTATCTCTCGGGGATCGCCTCCTCGTATGGCGCTTCGATTTCCTGGAGCGCGGCACCCTGCGGTCGTGGCGGGCCAACGTCCGTGTCCGGCTGCTATCAGGGTGGATCGACGGTCTGGGTCTCGAACTCGGCGTACAGCTCGTGGAGCACGGCTCAGGGCAGGGGCCGCAACGTGGTGTTGCACGAGGTCAGCCACATGGTCATTCAGCGAAAGTGCGGCACCGTATTGCTCGGTGGCGCGCGGTTCGAGAACGTCACTGATGCATACTCGGTCCTGCTGGGAGCGGGCGGAACCGGCTACGGCTACAACGACAACGATATGGCCATCGCCAGAGCGGCCCTCGGGGGAACCTGCCTCGCGGGCTAGTCTCGATTCACGAGCGGCCGCTCGCCGGCCGTCCGCACGCCAGGCGCCGCAGTTGTTATAGTAGGTCTATAACAATGCTCCTGCGGAGAGGCGGAAATCGTGGCCGGGTCTGGTCGAAACGCGGTCGTCGGTAGGTTTATCGTCGTCGCGCTTGCTTTCCCCGCGGTGGCTACCGCCGTGACGGTGGTTCTCCTTCTCGCGTGGCGATCCGATCTTCCCGATCCGCTCGCGATCCATTGGGGCGGCAGCGGCGGGCCCGATGGTTTTGGCTCGCTGGCCACGATTCTTGGTGTGGAGCTTGCCCTGGGGCTAGGCGTTCCCGGCCTGATCGTCGCGACGACGCTTCCGCTGCTGAGGAACGGGGCCCGTGGCCCAAACTTTCGCTTTATGGGATCCCTCGCTGCGGGGATCGCGGTTCTCGCGGCGGTGCTGAACACCATGTCGGTAGCGATGCAACGGGGCCTGGCCGATGCTCACGACGGCCCCAGTGTTCTTCCCGCGCTTGGTGCCGGTTTTGCCGCGGCTGCCGCAGCTGGGACGGCAGCCTGGTTCATTCAGCCGCCTCAGCAGGCAGTGATCGAGGGCATCTCACCCGGAACCACACTTGATCTCCGTGACGGGGAGCGTGCTGTGTGGATGCGTACCGCGACCACCGGCCCTGCGCTCTCGGCCCTCTTGACAACGGTGGTCATAGCCCTGGCCGGGGGTTCGCTGGTTTCCTGGCAAGTGGGTGCCACCGCGGCAGCGTGGATCCTGTTGGGCGCGTCGGCGTTCGTGTTCCTCGCCTTCGCCGCGACCACTACCTTTCACGTCAGGGTGGACCACACGGGAGTGAGCGCGGTCTCTGCGCTTGGTGTTCCCAGGCTGCACGTCGCGCTGGCGGATATCGCCGAGGCGGGTGTGGCCAACGTGAACGGCTTTGCCGAGTTTGGTGGCTACGGACTGAGGCTTGTGCCCGGGGCCACGGGGGTGATCCTGCGCAACGGAGAGTCTCTTCAGATCACACGGCACAACCAGACGCGGCTCGTGATGACGGTCGACGACGCGTCGACGGCGGCCGGGTTGTTGAACGCGTTCGTCAAGCGTGCGTCCGCCGAGCCTCCCGTATCGCCATGAGACTCGGAGCCGTCCTGTGCTGATCCGTCTCGATACGTCGAGCGCCGTGCCGCTCTTTGAGCAGGTGGCTGCCTCGATCCGCGCCGACATGGCCTCCGGTCGGGTGAGCCCCGGCGACCGGCTACCGTCCGCCCGCGACGTGGCCGCCTCGCTCGACGTTAACCTCCACACCGTGCTGCGTGCGTACCAGGTCCTCAGGGACGAGGGCCTCGTCGACATGAGGCGCGGCCGCGGAGCGGTGGTGACGGCCCCCGCGGGGGCGCTGACAGGCCTCATGGCAGGCATTCGCGATCTGAGCGCCCAGGCGTCCGCCATGGGGGTCACTCCCGAGGCGCTCGCATCGCTCGTGCGCGATAGCGTCGCGAACCCTTCGCAATAGACCCAAGGCGGGGCCACTCGGGTGCGCGGTGGCGTGCGCTTTGAGACCGCGCCAATGCGCGACAGTGGGACGATAGTGACGCGGCCCCAGGCCCCGCCGCGTGGAAGGAAGACCGTGAGCACTCGCACCGCCGTCGTGACCGGAGCATCAAGTGGGATCGGAGCCGCCGCCGCTCGCGCGCTTGCGGCCCAGGGGTGGCGCGTTGTCATCGGCGCCCGTCGCGTCGACAGGCTCGAGGCTCTCGCGGCCCAGACCGGCGGTGAGGCTCACTTTCTCGACGTGACCGATGCCGCCTCGGTCGAGGCCTTCTGCGCCGAGGTGGAATCGTGTGATCTCTTGGTCAACAACGCGGGCGGCGCGCTCGGCGTGGCATCGATCGCTGAGGCGGATGACGCAGAGTGGTTGCGCATGTTTGAGATGAACGTGATGAGCACCCTCAGGGTGACGCGAGCACTGCTTCCCAAGCTCATCGCCTCGGGCGACGGTCAGATCATCACGATCGGCTCCATTGCTGGGCGTGAGGCCTACCGCGGTGGCGGCGGCTACAACGCCGCCAAGCACGCCGTGGCTGCCATGATGCGCGTCCTGCGCATCGAGATGTTGGGGCAGCCCGTGCGGATCAGCGAGATCGACCCTGGCATGGTCGAAACCGAATTCTCCGTCGTGCGATTTGGTGGCGACCAGGAGCGCGCGGACTCGCTCTATGCGGGGATGACCCCTTTGACTGCGGAGGACATCGCCGACACCGTGGCCTGGATCGCGTCACGACCGTCCCACGTGAACATCGACCAAGTGCTCATGATGCCGCGCGACCAGACCTCTGCGCAGACCGTTCACCGCACTAACTGACCTGCAGACCGCGGGGCCCCGATCATCGAGGCCCCGCAGTCTGAAGGTCGTGGCCTACAGGCCCCTAGGCGCGTGCGTCCACGAGGACGGACCGCGTGATCTGTGAGAACAGGTCCTTCGGGTCCTCGGGCGAAGTAATGAGGTCGAGCTCCCCCGCAAAGCGGGTCCCGCGGACCTGCTCGATGAGGTACTCGAGCGCCACGAAGTCCTCGATGGCGAAGCCCACCGAGTCGAAGACCGTGAGCTCGACCTCCATGAGCCGCCCGGGCGCGAGTCCGGCCACGACGCGCCACAGGGGCTCGACCGGGTGGGTCGACGGCAGGAGCTGAATCTCGCCCTCGATGCGGGTCTGCTCCTCGTGTTCCACGAAGACGCGTGCGCGCCGCAGGATTGCGGGCTCGAGCTCCGTCTTCCCCGGAGAGTCGCCACCGATTGCGTTGAGGTGCATCCCCGCGGTCACCATCTGGTCGGTCAGCACAATCGCGTTGGCCTTATCCGCCGTGCAGGTCGTGACGATGTCGCCTCCTGCGCACGCATCGGCCGCGCTTGAGGCGCGATAAACCTTGAGTCCCGTGCCTGCCATGTTGCGCTCGAACTTGTCCATCGCCGCGGGATCCACGTCCCAGATGCGCACGTGGGTGATTCCCACGATGGCCCGCATTCCGAGGGCCTGGAATTCGGACTGGCTGCCGGTGCCGATGAGGGTGAGTACGCGTGAGTCGCGGCGCGCGAGGCGCTTGGCGGCCATGGCGGAGGTGGCGGCGGTACGCAGCGCCGTGAGCAGATTCATCTCCGCGATCATGAGCGGGTAACCGGTGCGGACATCGGCAAGCACGCCAAATCCCGTGACGGTTTGCAGGCCCAGCGCGGGGTTCGACGGGTGTCCGTTGACGTATTTGAACGCGTAATGCGTGCCGTCCGAAGTGGGCATCAGTTCGATCACGCCGAGGTCGGAGTGCGAGGGGATGCGCGGCGCCCTCTCAAAATCGAGCCAGCGCGTGAATGCGGCCTCCATGCGTTCGACAAGGTCGACGATGAGGGACTCAACGCCGCGCTCGCCGATCCAGTCGCGCATGCGGGGGGTGTCGACGCAGACGATCATGAGGTCTCCTCCTTCTGCCCGCGCAGCGCGAGCGTGCAGCACTTGGCGCCGCCTCCGCCGAGCAGCAGCTCGGAGAGGTCGACACCGATGGGCTCGTACCCATGAGCGCGCAATTGGGCCTGGAAGCCTGCGGCTCGTGCGGCGGTGATGACGTGCAGGCCATCGGACACCGCGTTGAGGCCGAACACCGCGGCGTCCTCCTCCGCGACCTCGATCCCAACAGGGAACCGTCGACGGAGCTCGACGAGGCTTTCCGCGTCGAAGGCCGACGGCAGGTAGGCCACGTGCTCGTAGCCTGGACGGTCGTCTAGCACGGCGAGTGCGGTGTCGAGGTGGTAGAAATCCGCACGCACGAGGTGGAGGGGTACGACCTGGCGGTCGAAGACCAGGGCGGCCTCGTCGTGGCTTGCGGGGTCGGTGCGGAAGCCGTGCCCAGCGAGAATCACATCGCCGATCGCGAGGAAGTCGCCCTCGCCCTCGTTGACGACCGTAGAACGGTGCACGGCGTATCCGGCGTCCTCCAGCCACGTCGCATAGGCGGGACCCTCGGCTTGGCGTTGCGGGTAGTGGAAGCTCGCCGAGTAGGCCTTGCCGTCGATCACGAGGCCGCCGTTTGCGGCGAAGACCATGTCGGGCAGGCCCTCGATCGGCTCGATCTCGTGGACGTCAAAGTCGCACTGCTCGAACGCCGCGCGAAGCGTCTCCCATTGGGCGACTGCGAGCGCGGTATCGGTGGGCACCTCGGGGTTCATCCAGGGGTTGATGCGGTAGGACACGGTGAAGTGGGACGGGCGGCACATCAGTACGGTGAGCGGGACTGCCACGCGGGTGGCGAGCTCGGATCGTGCGGTAACGGTCATGGGGATCCTCCTTGGGCACAAGCATCGCAAAGAAGTCGTGCATGAACCTCACCTTCTGTGTCGAAAACGTGCGTGTATCCGGAGTGTCGTGACAGAATCGAGCGTCTACGGAGGGTGATATGGCAATCGACGATCTTGACCATCGCATTATCGATGAGCTGCGTGTCGACGGACGCGTGAGCTTCGCCGTGCTTGGCGCCCGCGTGGGGCTGTCCGCATCGGCCGTCAAGAGGAGGGTCGATAGGCTCGTCGAGGTCGGCGTGATTCGGGGCTTTGGTGTCCGCCTCGACCCAGAGCTCGACGGGCAACTGATCGAGTCCTACGTCGAACTCTTTTGCCGAGGCACGGTGGCACCCGAGGAACTCACACGTATCCTCGGCGCGATCCCCAATGTCGTGGAGGCGATCACCGTCACGGGCCAGGCCGACGCCATCGTCCGCATTCGCGCGGCGACGATGCCGGATCTGGAGGTCGCGCTTGAGAAGATTCGCGATGCGGCCCAGGTCGATAAGACGCGAAGTGCGATCGTGCTGTCGCACCTGGTCGATGCGGGGCTGCGCTGAGACGACAAGCGACGCCTCGTGGTGCCTAGGGCGGGGGAGTCACGCCCACAGAAGGTGAGCGCACACGAAGCCCGCGATGCCCCCAAACGTGGCCACGAGGGAAATCCCCAGCGCCGTGCTTCGGGTGGTGCGCCACCGGCGCTGCGCGCCTTCGGCGGTGACTGTGGTCAGCGTCTCCATGCACGTAAAACGGTCCCGCGAGGTATTTCGTTGGGTGGTGTCGAGAAGCCGAGGCCAAACCGAGACCTACCAGGTGGGTAGCCAGACGTGGATCTGTTGGTACCACGACGGGATGGCCTGCCCCGTCCACACTGGATAGAAGAACGCCGACAGCGCGAGAACCGCGACCAGGAACCAGCCGACCGCTAGGCCGCGCTTACGTGAGTAGCGGCCCTCGAGGTGGTCGGGTTGCGCAAAGCGCTGGAGGGCCCACGCGAGCGTCATCACCACGAAAGGCGCCATCGCGACCGAATAGAAGGTGAAGATCGTTCGGTGGGCGTACGGCTCCCACGGGAGCCAGCCGACGAGTATCCCGGCAGCGAGGATCATTCCGAGGCCGTCGTTCTTGACCAGGATCCGCCATATCGCGAAACACAGCGCCGCGAGCCCCGCCCACCAGATCAGGGGGTTTCCTACCGAGGTGATCTGCTCGACGCATGAGCCGCCGAAGCAGTGTGACGTGTCCGTGCGCTCAAAATAGAACGCGGTAGGCCGGAACTGGATGATCCAGCCCGCGGGGTGCGATTCCCACGGATGGGGGCTCTCCAGATTCCTGTGGTAATTCATCATGCTCACGTGGTAGTGCCACAGGGACCGCAGTGCCTCCGGGAGCCACGTCACGCCCTCTCCGGGGTTTTTCTGTGCCCAGTCCCGACCGTATGAGCCGTCGTTGGCGAACCAGTTGGCCCACTGCGCGACGTACGTGGCGGGCATGAGCGTCACTGCGGCGAACGCCCCAGGCAGCGCCGAGCGAAGCGCCGCGCCAGGGAGCCAGCGGGCATAGCCAGCGGCCCGCCTATCTACGGCATCCAAAATCACGAACAGCACGAGGAACGCCGCAGCGAAGATCGCGCCGGACCACTTCACTCCCGACGCGAGGCCGAATGAGACGATGGCCGCGAGGCGCCACCATCGGACGCCTACGAGCGGCCCGAATCGCCCCGTGACGTCGGGAGGATGGGCCGCATAGATCCGTTGGGCTCGCCATCTGTCGAGCCAGAGCAGCGCGAAACCCGCGACGACAAAGAACGTGAGAAAGATGTCGAGGATCGCGGTGCGTGACAAGACGATGTGTTCACCGTCGACCGCGAGGAGCACTCCGGCGACGCCGCCCCAGAGCGTCGACCTCGTGATGCGCCGCACGAGCAGTGCCACGATCAGCACCGTCATGGTCCCCAGGAACGCGCCCGCGAGGCGATAGCCGAAGGGCCCGTTCCCGCCGATCCTCATCCCCGCGGCGATCAGGAGCTTGCCCACCATGGGGTGAACCACGTAGTCGCCTTCGTCCGTGAGGTCGGAGAAGTCGCCCTGGGCAAAGTGCCCGTTGTCGTCTCCCCAGTCGCCCTCATAGCCGAGTTGCAGGAGCGAATAGGCGCCGCGCGCGTAGTAGACCTCGTCAAAGACGAGTACGCGGGGATGGCCCAGGTCGGCGAACCGCAA
>Ga0209724_1000073_pt1 | contig 141314 bp, 125 predicted proteins | sample grotaG_FD_184143 | JGI IMG/M metagenome (GOLD analysis project Ga0209724, IMG submission 184143) | Glacier valley bacterial and archeal communities from Borup Fiord, Nunavut, Canada, to study Microbial Dark Matter (Phase II) -... | ecosystem: Environmental > Aquatic > Freshwater > Ice >...
TAATGGCCAGTTTTGCTTCATCTTTTAGATGGACATTACCTTGACATGGCAATTGATTTTCATTAATCATACTTTCTAAGTTTACTTTATTGGTTTATAATGTGTAAACTTTTTTCAGTATAAGACATACAAGTGTTATTAATATCTATTTATAGAAATATAAAATTAATATAAAGTGGAGTCCAGAACCCACTCAAAAAAACGGCCAAATCCGATAAGCTTCAAGCAGCGGATATTTTAAATAAAACGACATGGGAACTTTTCTAAAGAAAGCCGAAGAGCTTGAACTGGATGTTCAGAATCTCAAAAACAAGAAGTCATTTAACACACCGATTATAGTCGATTCGATCGACAAGTTGAAAACACTTTTTAGTGTTGAAATGATTCCAGTCGCACAGGGGGCACCAGTAAGCACTACACCATTGACCATAGCGGAAAAACTTTACGATGATGTTTTCTTAAATGCACCTTTGACCGAAAAGGAAAGTGTGCAGTTGGAGCATGCCATGCCATAGCAGGCTCAATTGCCTCAGAAGGTGTATGGAAGAGACGGCAAAGACGGCCAAAACGGTGAAAATGGCATCCTTGTAGAAATGAATTTAAACGGATATCTTCGCACGTGGAAAAACCCAACTATTAATAAATTTAGAATCCTACTTTATATGTCACTAATCTCTCAAATTTCTCTGAGTCAGGATATTTATACGCTGAAAAACGATTCCATTGAAATAAAAGTAAAAAAAGCAGGCGCTGAATTATGCAGCATAAAAAGCCGGCCAGAACATCAGGAATACATCTGGCAAGCCGATCCGACGATTTGGGGCGGATCTTCCCCCGTATTATTCCCCATTGTGGGAATGCTGAAAGATGAAACCTACTACCTGGATGGAAAGAAATACTCCATGAAAAAACATGGCATCTTCAAGTACAGTCTAGATATAGAGTTGGTTTCAACGACCGAAGAAAGCATGACCTTCAGAATCCTCTACAACAAAGAAACTCTCAGGCACTATCCCTTTAAATTTGAATACCTCCTTACATTTAAACTCGATAAATCCAGACTGATCATCATTAATGAAGTTAAGAATCTGGGCGAAAAGGACATGTATTTTACCCTGGGAGCTCATCCTGCTTTTAAATGTCCGCTGGAAAAGGGTGAAGAATATTCCGATTATTACCTGGAATTTGATCAGCCGGAAACCGCTTATACCTACCCGATACTGCCTGTTTCAGGACTTCTTGGAGAAAAAACAGACCTGATACTCGATCACAGCAACCAAATTGAACTGAACGATCATACGTTCGACAAGGATGCTTTGGTTTTTAAAGACATTCAGTCAAAAGGCGTGACCCTAAGCAGCAAAATTTCCGGAAAACGCGTCCGGGTAGACTTTGAAGGATTTCCCTTTCTGGGATTCTGGGCAAGACCCAAAGCCAATTATGTGTGTATTGAACCGTGGTTTGGGGTAAACGATCCTGTCGATACCGATCAGAATTTCAAAAACAAGGAAGGTATTCTGACATTGGGAAGAAAAAGCAGCTTTACGGCAAGTTATTCCATCTCCATTCTGAAGTAAGGTCAACTACTTTTGCGAACGAAGAATTCGCTCTGTCACCAATTTGGAACTGATCATAGCCATAGGCAGACCGGCACCCGGTAGGGTGGAAGCTCCAACATAAAAGACATTCTTAAACTTTTCATCGTAGTTGTGAGGCCTTAAAGCGCCTATCTGACCGAACGTGTGAGATAAGCCCAAACCAGCCCCTTTGTACAGGTTAAAGCGGTTTTGCCAGTCCTCGGGCGTATAAATTACTCTAGTCACAACGTGCGACTGAATATCGATGTCCATGCGTTTGGAAAAGTCACCGATGATGTTGTCCACGATCTGGTCTTTATCCTCCCAGCTTTTCTTAAAAAGAAGATTGGGCACCGGGCATACGAAAAACAGACTTTCACAGCCCTCAGGCGCACAATTCTCGTTGTATTTGGACGCCACGTTGACGTAGTAATAGGGATTCTTCAAGCCATCGGATGTATTCACCAGCTTGCCTGCATACTTCTGGTAGTCGTTGCCCAGAAAATAGTTGTGATGATTTACCTGAGGCAGTTTCCGGTCGATGCCCAGATAGAAAGTCAGATAGCCCGTGCTCCAGTCCTTTTTTTCCATACGCTTTTCGGAAAAAGCCTTGCGTTTCAGAATTCTGCTGCGAAACAAGGCAGCATCGGCATTGATGACAAAGAGGTCTGAAGTCCAGGATTTTCCATTCTGGTCTGTGAGCGATTCCATACAACCCTTACTTTCGGTGAAACCCACTATTTCAGTATTGTAGCAGAACGTTACCCCGGTTTTCTCCAACTCAGCCACGATGCCTTCCACAATGGCGTACATGCCGCCTTTCACATTGAAATACCCGTCGTGTTTAAACTCGGTATACGAAAGCAGCGTATAGACAGCCATGGTATCAAAGGGCGTTTTTCCAAGGAAAAAGGCTACCAGTGAAAAAATATCTCTGGCTTCCTCCGACGAAAAATGTCTGCAAACTTGTCTCCAGAAACTTCGGGCAAGTATAGGCAGATGCACCGGATTCACCTGAATCAGCGTAAACAGGTAATGCGCTAGGGAATTGAAATTTTTTCGGATAATCAGGTCGGCCGTATCGTTGAAAATGGCACCCGACTTTTTCAGGTACTTTTGCATTTTTAGTTCAAAATCGGGCTCCACGCCTTCAAACTGAGCAGCCAGTTTGGACAGATCTTTGTATAAATGCCAGGTTTTGGGACTGTTTCGAAAATGAACGGTATACAAAGGATCCAAAGCAACGTATTCAAATGGCAGTTTGATGCCGCATGACTGGGCAAATTCTTCAAATTCGTAACTCATGCTAAAGAAACTGGGCCCAGTATCAAAGACAAAACCGTCCTGTTCAATCCGATTTAAGCGACCGCCAGCCTGTTCGTTTTTTTCGAGAATTTGTACCTGATAACCTTGTTTAGCCAGCCTCAATGCTGTTGAAAGTCCTCCAAGGCCAGCGCCCACGACTGTTATTTTTTTACTCATTTTAATTGATTTTTCAATGCGGGATACAATTCGTTTTTAATCCAAACGAAATGAGGTTCAAGCCGGATTGCTTTTTCATAATATTTTTTTGCCATTTCCGGCTGACCCATTTCCTGATAGCGAAGACCAATGATGGCCAGTAAATTCAGATAATTCCAGTCTCCATTTTTAGATACCGTCGATTCTTCCATCAACTTCTCAGCCTTGAGGTAATACGTCAGAGCCAATGTTTTAGAGCCACCCAACAGTTTGGGCTGGTAGTAAAGTGCGTTTCCGTATTGTAGAAATCCGAAAGGATTGGTTTTATCCAGTTGCATAGCCATTTTGCAACAGGCCAGACTTTTAGGTCCAAGTATGGGTGCCTTGTAAAAGGCTAAACCCATTCGGAAACCGTAGAATGCGGCCTTGTAAGCATTTACGTATGAAAGCTTGTAGGAGGTATCCTCCAGCAAATAAGCGTTTTTTTCGACTGAGTCCAGGTATTTTTCGGCTTCCTTTTTTCGGTCAGTTCCCAGGCACCAACCTATGTAGCCGTACTGGTAGTTTATCAATTCCAGCAGGAATGCGTCGGTTTTAGGTGTTTCTTTTTCCATCCGATCGATAATCTGTTTCCATTTACCCATGTCTTTTGATAGATAGGCCTGGTAGATTTCCGAACGATTGCTGGCCAGCGCAAACGAAAACGTATACACCAGAAGAAGCGTTAAATAGATATGTTTCTGTCTTTCCATATCAGTTTTTTTTGGTGATTAAGCCAGATTGCCTGAAGTATCATCCAGCCTAAAAGGAGTTGTTGAAAAATAGAGTTTCCGAAATTTTTTGTGCAAGATTGATGGCTGGTAATGGATACCAACATTCGGGTCAGCACAGACAAGACCACATAGAGTAGGAATGAGTTGAAACCTAAAGCCAGCAGTACCGGTAAAAAGCCAATGGTGGTCGATAGCCAGTACAGGCTGGCCAGCAAAGCTGAACCCCCAAAAATCTGAATTAAATTTTTGGAAAAACCGTTTATTGCTTCGTTGTAACCTCCATACATTCGGCAACTTACCTTAGTCTCACTGGCCAGGAAAGCAATACGAACTTTCTGACGCTTCAGGTATCGGGCTATCTTCAGGTCTTCTACTTTTTCACCGCGAAATCGTTCGTGAGGTTTTACTGCCCGGTACAGAGCTCCGTCAAACAACATGAATTGACCGTTGGCACCGGAGAATGCAGTCATTCGTGATTTCCGAACTAAAATAAGTGGTAAAAGACTAAGCAGTATTTGGTTAATAACCGGAACAGTCAACTGTTCTCCCAAAGTTAGCATCGTTTGACGTGGAAAAATGGAAAGCAATCCCAACCGTTGTTTTTTAAGTCTGCCTACTGCAAGTGCCAATGCATCAGGTTTCAAGCGCACATCTGCATCCAGAAAAAGCAGCCATTTTCCGGTGGCTCCCAGGGAAGCATGGTGACAAGCGTGGTTCTTGCCAAGCCAGCCAGATGGTAAGTTGTTTGAATGCAATAGGCTGATTCTTGAATCGTTTTCTGCAAATTGCCTGACAATGGACGCTGTCTGATCGGTAGACTGATCGTCAAAAATCCGGATTTCAAAGTTTCGTTGCGTTTGTTTTTGTAAATCCAACAATAAAGGTTCCAAATTTTCCGCTTCGTTTCGGACAGGAACAATCACACTCACCAGATCATTGCTCGTGTCCGCTTCCAGGAGCGATTGTCTGAAAACCAGATTGACCAGAGCAACCAACAGTCTCAATAGGGCAAAACCCAGTAGTATGTATGCCACTGTTTCCATCATTCCGCTAAATTGGATTGGTGTTTTTGACACCTTTTGTAAAAATCAATGAATGCTGGTTTAAGTGCTGCAACATCCAAACTGTTGTATTCTTCCAGATAAAAGGTTAAAACTGGTTTCTTGAAGGAAAAATAATCCGTCAGGCTCACCAGAAAAATCACTTGAACTTTGCCCGGTTTGGAGATTTCTAAAATTCGTTCAACCCCTTTTTCAAAGTGAATGTCCGATTGCAACTGAGACCGGATTTCCCCCTGTGGAAAGAGGAGCACCAGATTTTCAGGATCCTGTAAAAGCGCCGAAGCATAATCCAGACTTTCCAGCACAGAGCGGCTGTGTTTCTGAACCGAAAAACCACCGCAACGGTTGAAATACCAATATTTCCGAAGTTGCTTTTCCAGCATCATAAAATGAAATCGCTTGTGAAAGACTGTTGTGTTGAGGTATAAAGCCCAGAATCCATCCCACCAGCTCACATGGTTGGCTAAAAGAAGCACTGCACGATCTGTCGGAATGACCGAACTTTTCACAAGCACCTCGTGAAAATTCCGGCGGATAAGCCATCGGCTGTAAACCCTGAAAAACGGGTAAAAGAAATGGTCGTGTCTGGCTTTGATCATTTTGGCAGAAATAATAGGAGGATGATAAAAAACACGAACTGCAGGCCAAGTAACATCACAGAAAGTGGATTAGCAGTACGAATGTGCAAAACCCGAAGCAGGGTATGAAATACCAAAGCCAGCCCAAACCAAGCGAGGTAATTCTGAAAGGGTACAGACCCACCCTTAAAAGACCACATTCCCAGGACTGGAGCAACCTGCTCGGCCACCAGATCGTAAACCACCATAGCCAAAGATGGTAGTAGCACTTTCGCAACAAGAGGCATTTTAAGCTTATCAGTTAGTGCAGCCGTGCTGTAAACCAGAAAAAGCCAGTTAAGCCCGATCAATAGCGGTGTATCAAAAACCTTGATACCGATATGGGCTCCATAGGTGTATTGCCCGAAAATTTGTCCTGTTTTGACTCCGTAGACTTCGACGGCAAAGCCTGCCACAAGGACAAAAAGATAAAACAGGCTGTTGCGTAGATTCAGCTTTCCCTGATGAAACAGTGCCAGCATAAAAAAACAAAACAACAAGGTATAAGGTATCAACATCTGAAAAAGAGGGAAGGACCAGGGCAACAACATGCCAACCACCCCGACTGCATAGACGGTGATCAAAGCCTTTTTAGCTTCCTTCAGACTGATGTGTAAAACCGATGCGTTCATTAGCAAACAATTCCGTTGAGCAGAAATTTTTCGTGTACCGGTTCCACAATTTTCCGAAACCAAACTGTATAATTTTCAGGATGAGATTTTATATCTTCCTGCAAGTCCACCAGATTTGTATAGCGATAATCCATGACTTCGCTGGGATTCAACACGGGAATTTCATCGCTGAAACCAATAAAAACATGATCCAGTTCGTGTTCCGTAAGTTCTTCATCCAGCTGCTCTTCGTACATAAACTGAAAGACTTCTTTCAGTTCACAAGTGAGTCCCATTTCCTCAGACAAACGACGATGTGCAGCTTCCAAATTACTTTCACCTTTGAATGGATGGGTACAACAGGTATTTGACCACAAACTTTTTGAATGGTATTTGTCGTTGGCACGCTGTTGCAGCAACCATTGACCTTTTGTATTAAAGAGGAAAACAGAAATAGCCCGGTGCAGCAGGCCTTTTCGGTGAGCCTCGTATTTTTCCATGCTACCCACCGGAACATCGTTTTGATCCACTAAAATAACCTGATTCTTCATTTTTCCATAAAATTTAGTTTTTGCTTCAGATATGCTTTTACGAGAATCAATAATTTGATCCTGTTTGGCACGCGTATCCGTTTTTTTAGCATTTCGTTGGCAGGAGTGCGCTCAATCTTTCGTAAAAGTGTTAAATAATAGTCGTAAGCCACTGAAACGCCCAGTCTGGCACCATTTGGCAACTTGAGCAAACCAAGTCTGGCTTCTTGAAAATCTGCCCGAATGTCAGTAATGATTTCTTGTTTTGCCGTTTCTTCCAGTCTTTTTCCAACAATTTGCGGGAAATAGGTTCGGCCCAACACCTCCAGATCGATCTGCAAATCACGCAGAAAATTCACTTTCTGAAAAGCTGAACCCAGTTTCATTGCCGGTTGCTTCAACTCCAGAAAGAGTTTTTCATCGTTGCTGCAAAAGACCTTCAAACACATGAGCCCCACCACATCGGCCGATCCGTAGATGTATGATGCCGTTTCCTGAGCATCGTTGTAATCCTTTTTGACCAAATCGTTTCTCATACTCGTCAGGAAAGACTGAATGTATTCATCCGGGATCTCATAGCGTTTCACCGTTTTTTGAAAAGCGTTCAGGATGGGGTTGAGGCTGATACCTTGCTCCATTGCCGTGTAATAGTCTTTTTCAAAGTTGTCCAGCAGCTTTTTCTGGTCAAAATCTTTGAATGTGTCTACAATTTCATCCGCCAGGCGAACAAAACCATAGATGCCCCAAATAGCGAGACGAATTTCTGAGCTGAATAAGAGGGAGGCAGAATAGAAGGATGTGCTATACTTTTTGGTTACATCCCTGGACAAATAAAAGGAAACATTTTCGTATAGTTCAACCTGTTTAATCATGCTAAAAGTGTTTGTAACGATGAAATTCGATGACTACAAATGTAAACAAATAGAAGGTATTATACTATTTGTTGGGGGTATCAAACCACATAGTCGCTTGACCTGCTCCAATTGGTTGGGCAAAGTTTGTCCTTCAAAAGGGTTGCCCTTGAAGGCCATTGCTCCCACAATGATGCCGGACTTCGTCTTGACTATGCTTCTTTTGTTCCCAAACTCGAAAGTAGCTTAACTTTTGTTGCTTTAGATTTTTTTAATTGATATCCACGATAAGGTTCCCAAAGCATCAACTGTAATTTCTTTACCGGTATTAAAGGTGAAACCGAGTACTACAGAACCTTGCTCATCCATTTTTTTCACAGCTTTAAAATTGGTTGATATTCTATAACTATTCTTAATTTTTTTCAATTTTGGAGTTTGGTCCATTGTAACGACATAGCCATTGCTTTCTAAAAATCGGATCCATTCATTGTACGACAAGTTCCAATTGAAACCACACTCTTCCCATGGTTTTGGAAAAGGTACTGAACGAACCAAGAATACTTGGTTTATAATGTTCGTATCGTACCAGAAGCCTATATCCTTAACATCATAGCATTTATAGGGCTCATTATATGTCTTGTCAATTGTTGTTGTCCTTTTTCCAATTATTGCAAGTTGATCGATGGTCGTTTTTCCAATGGTTATTCCGAAAATAGGGAATAGGTTGCAATCAGGGTTTTTGGTTTCGATTGGACTTTCAATGACTGGGTTTTCTTGAATTTGATTTTTACTATCTTTAATACAACGAACGGAATAACCAAAAGACTTGCTATTGACAAACCAAAACAATTTACTGTATTGGTAGCTCATGTATTGGTATTTAACATACTTAGAATCGTCTGCACCCGGACTCCACCAGTTACCGAGTTCACCTAAGTAAAAGAATTTTCCATTATCCATGCGATATCCCCCTGGAAGACCTGTAAAGCCAGTTTTATTTGTAGCAGTTGTATTTTTACTTTTCCAATGACTAGTTCCTGTTTCCTTCATCAGATCGGCAGCTAAGTCTTCACCATTTAACATAAATATAATTTCTCTCCATTCGTCATCTGAAGATACATGCCAACCCTCTGGGGCTAAGCCTTTTTGACTGTTAACGGCATACCAGTTATATAACTTACCATATATTTTTCCATTTGCTGAGTCATTTTCATAGTAGCACCATGCAGGTTCACCTTTCTCACCTGCTTCTATCCAATTTTCAGCCGTTTTAGCCTCGGGTATTTTATCTCCATTTCTGAATGTGCTGACATCAAGGTTTTCGGCCAACCATGTTTGTGTGCCAATTTTTACTGTTTGGTATATTTTATTATCTCTTGAATCTGATAAAGTGCCTGATTTCTGAGCTGAAACTGTCATTGCAAGGACCATAACTACAAGGATCAAAACGCAAGATTTTTTTTTCATGTTTTTAAAATTAATGGGTGACTATAAATTAATAAAAATATTACCCTTCTATTTTCTTTTCAATTTTTTCATGCAGTGTCCTTATTTCCAGTTCAGATTTAAGGTTAATCATGTAATCTTATTTCGCTCTGTCCCTGTTTTTTTCCTCCTGACGATTTTGACTCATCATAATGACAGGTGCTTGCAAGGCTGCCAGACACGACAATATCAGATTTAAAAGTATAAACGGGTAGGGGGCAAACCCTTTGTTAATGAGCCAAAAGGTATTTAGAGCTATCCAGATAAGAATAAAGACACCAAAGGAAATAATAAAAGTCCAGCTACCGCCTAAAGAAGCGACCTTGTCTGCCACTTTTTGACCATAGGTTAATGTGAATGTATCTTCCCCTTCAATTTTATTTGTCAGCGTGGTATTGCTCGTAATGGAAGTCAAAACGTTTTTTTCAAGATCACTTAGTTCTCCAATCTCCTTAACCAGATAATTGGAAATGGCTTTTTCCCTGTAGATGTTTAGTTCCTTTAATGATATAAAGCTCTCATGGGTAAATTCAGGATGCTCTTTCTGTATTAAATCTAAAATAGAATGCCGGATAGTTTTAGCCGAAACTCTTTCGGAAGCAGGGCATTCCTGATTTGAGACATCGCTTTTGAAAGTCTCCATTTGATTTACACCAATTTATAGTTTGTTTTCCAGAATATATTCTATCAGTTTTTCTTCCATCAGGTCGCTCATATCCGCTATATTTTTCTCGGCCTGATTGAGTGTTACATTCAAATCATCGTCGTTTTCATGATCCCAGGAATCAATAATTTCATTCCTTTTATCAAAATCCTTCAAAATCTCCATGTCAGGGAAAAGCTGATTAATCTTCTCGAGTTCTTCAACTACAGCATTAAGCCCTAATTTCTTAAGATCGGTCGTTGTTTCGACCATGTGATCAGCTCCGGCAGTGTAATAGTAACTGATAAGTCCACCATCATCAAAAGCTGACATAAAAGACTGGATGTTAAACCAAACCCGTTCATTCTCATTTAAAGACTGATAATTGGAACATCCTTTTTTCTCCAGCTTTAACCAATTAGCCTGAAAATCAAGCAAAGATGCTTTTTTCTCGATAGGAGTTACGGGTTTTTTATTAAATAAATTTTTTAGAAAAGTGATCATAGAAAGTGGTGTTTTATTTATGGCAGTTTATTAAAAAATCATTAACTAAATACAGGATGATATTTTCATCGCTATCAAAACGATGTTTCAGAATATCCCAGGCTTTTTCACTAAATTCAAATTTGTTACCACTGCTATCTTCATAAATCCATTTGTTCATCATATCCTTACTGAGCGATGCATGGGCATTATCCGATTTATATTCATACTTGCCAGTCAGGTCTTTTTTTATGGAGCTATTTTTATTGTTGCGTGTTTCTTCGTAGGTAGAATTTCCAAAAATGTCCTTACCCATTTTAATAGAGTTGTTCTGATTGTCCTTAATAATTAGGTTGTCAAATATATCAATAGAATACGTAGCTTCAAAATCTATTTTTTTTCTGAATTCATAGATTAATTGTCTGAAGAAGATTTTTTTGGCCTCTTTGTCGTTTAATAAGGTGGGATTCACTAAATCGATGTACTTCTTTTCATACGTTATTTTATTCTTGAAGTTGTCCGTATAAATCAGATTGTCAAAAATATCTTTTTTAAGATTGGCATTGTAATTGAGATTATCTGAATCAAAAACCAGATCTCCAAAAATATCAAAATCCAGCCTTTCGGCAAAAAGTTGCATGCTTGACAGAAATAAAAGGAGGAAGATGAAAGGTTTTTTCATAAGGGGTGATGGATTGTTATCTTTTAAGTGTTATATCAAAATCTACTCTCGGTGAAAAATCATATTTTTCCCAAATATAAAGTTTTTTATTCGGTATTAAGATGTTTTAAAGCACCATCACTTTGGTCGATTTTCCATCAATTTTCACTATATAAAGTCCTTTTTCCAATGGGATTTGGGTATCCTTTCCAACTGTGTCGTTATAGATCATTTGGCCACTTAAAGTATAAATGGAGACTTTGGACTCTTTTCCGGTGGAAATGATCAGCTGACCATTGATGGTGGAAATGGTTTTTGGTTTCGTTGCAATCGTTGGGATGGCAAGAGGGCCTTCTTCCAGGATGTTTTTAAATAGGTTCCAGCAGTTGGTTTTTTGATAGATGGCTTTTGTACCCGTGGGAACATATAATTTGCAGGTTGATAGTATATTATCATCGAAAAAATAACTGATTTCAAGGGGTGTTGTCCAGTTACAATGAATTTCTGTCAGGCCAGTACAGTATCCTAAAGCTAAATAATCCAGACTCGTAACTGTTTTAGGTATATCCAGTGTTTTTAAATTTGTGCAATAGTATAAAGCATAACTCTGTATGTCTAAATTCACTTTGTCGGAAAACTGAACACTGGTTAAACCGGTACAATTTGAAAAAGCGGCAGTCCCTAGGATTCTCAAGCTGTCTGGAAGAATAAGGCTGGTTAAACTGATGCAGCCACGAAAGGCACCTTTTCCAATAGACCTGTAGTGGTTGGGGATGGTCAAATTTTTTAATGCGCTGCATTCGCTAAATAGGTAACTACTGACTGATGTCCATTTGTCAGATAGTTTAATGGTTTCCAATGAAGTGCATTTTAAAAAAGCACCGGATTCAACAGTTAAAAGGTTTGGAGGTAATGTCACTGTTTTTAAACTGGAACATTCACTGAACGCATTTTCCCCGATGCTTTTAAGCTGATCCGGAAAGGATATCGTCGTTAAATCGATGCATTTATTAAATGAATTATAACCAATACTATCCAGATTTTCAGGTAGCGTCAGGGTAGTCAGGCCGGAATTTCCAAAAGAAAATTTTTGAATTGATTTGATGCTACTTGGGATGTTTATGCTTGTAAGCTTACGACAATAGGAGAACATATTGTCTGGAATATACGTCATACTGTTGGGGATGGATGCAGAAGCAAGTGAACTGCAATTACTGAAAGCCCAAGGCATCACAGAGTCAACTCCATTTGGAATGGATAGAGATTTTAAACTGCTACATCCATAAAAAGCTGAATTTCCAATCTTTTTTAGACTGGTAGGAAGTTCAAGGTTTATTAAGTTGGCGCATCCATAAAAAGCATCGTTTCCGATAAGTCTGACGCCATTAGGTATCTGAATACTTGTTATTGCACAGTTGTTGGCGAAGCCATAGTCTCCTATTGCAGTTACCTGACTCGGTATAGTTGGAGTTGCAGACTTTCCAAGTGGGTAAATTAATAGTTTTGTAAAGTCCTTAGAGCAAACTATTCCGTCAATTGAGCTGTAAAAAGCATTGTTGCTGTTTACGTCAATAGCAATCAGTTTATTGCAAGATAGAAATGCAAATTGACCAATGGATGAAACATTTTCGGATACAGACACTGATGTAAGATCAGCACAACCTTCAAATGCGTAATCCTTGATGGTTTTAATTTGTTCCAGGACATTAAAAATCGTGAATCCTGTACGACAGAAAACTTTTGATTCAAGAGTGGATATCTTACTGGGAATATTGATGTTTTTCAAGTTCGTACAATCAGAGAATGCATCTGCTCCAATTGCATTTACTGTTTCAGGCAAAATAATTGATTCTAAACCTGTGCAATTCCGGAACGCTGCAATCCCAATCCAGGTTATAGACTCTGGAATGATAATATCAGTAAGTCCTGTACATCCATCGAATAGTCCGTTATTGATAAAAGTAATTCCTACAGGAAAAGTAAAGGACTTTAAAGCGGAACATCTATAAAAAGCGTTGCCACCCAGTGTTTTTACATTATCGGGAATCGTAACTGATATTAAACCCTTGCATCCAGAAAAGGCGCTTTCAGCAATAGTTTCAAGACTCGATGGCATGACCACCGATGTCAGGTTAGAACATCCGATAAATGCCTCTTTGTCAATAACAGTCGTATTTTTGGGTAGCGTAATTGTCGTTAAGCTATTACAATTAATAAATAAAATTTCACCAATCTTATTGTTGGATGTGTAGTAACTCCACAGGTAATCAAGTCCACCCTCAACAATAGAGGCATTTGATAAATCAAGTTTGGCCAATTTGCCTTCAGTTGCATTAAAATGATAATCATTGCCGGCCATATCACGAATCAATCTCAGGTCTGTTCCATTTAATGAACCAGTGAGCGTTAAATCAGTGATTTGGTAAATGTCATCGTCAGAGATCAGGTTAGTTAAAGTACCTGGAGTTTCAACATTCAATATAACAGGGTTTTCTATCGCAGATGCTTTTCCAAAACCTAAAAAAAACATCAGGATAAAGGATATATTCAGAATTGTGTTTGATTTCATGATTAGCAGTTTTTGGCTAAACAATTTAGTATGCTTAGGAACTCTCAAATTTAAATTAAATATTTAGGTTTGGCAAGGGAAAATTGGGGGTGTCAGGGATTAATATTTTATCATACCTACTTCGACGAAGCACCCGATATCAGGAAAATCTTCAACGAATTATCAGCGGGAGGAAGATCGGTCCATAAGCTGAGACAAAAGGGGCGGAGCCATGAAAAGTTTGGCCCTAACCGGGTAATTGTTCCATCGATCGAGTCTGTCTCTTGGGTTGAAAAGATACTTTCGTCGCCTGCAAAATGAGACATCATTGCATTTCTGATACGTGGAGCAAATATTTTGGCCGTTTCGTAGGTACAAGTAGCACTGGTAAAAGCCTTGGATAACAGACTATCCAGATTAACACAGGCCTTTTGCTTAGCATAAAACGAAAATGTTTGGTCTCCTGGTAACGGGTAATCAATATGCGTAATGGTATCGGATGAAAGGATCAGTGCCGAATCCTTTAAATAGGTTATCATCCTGTACGGACAAGGATAAACAACGGGAGAACCTGTCTCAATGTCGAATAAAAAGGTATTGCCCGATGTCTTTTTTACGATGTCGTTGGAATGAAAATGTCCGGTGAACATGATCCTTAATCCTGCGTTCATGAGCGAGTCAGATACCGTTGACGAACGATCCACTACAAAACCTTTAAACATGCTTTCCTCTTTTGTAAAATGATTAAGTATCCCGTGATGCATCATTCCGAATACCGTTTTCCCTTTAACCTTCGCTTCATCTAAGCGTGCCAGTATCCAGGTCATTGTTTCCTGCTTTATATTCCCGCTTACCATTAAACTAAAAGGAATTCCATCCCAATATTTGCAGGCATCGATCGCAATAAGCCACAGACCAGGCAGAGGTTCGGATACATAGCTGAGCGAGTTGGGGTCTGTATAAAGCGCATCGCTGTAGCCACAGTTTTCATAAATGGTTTTAAACCCGACTGGATCTGTATTTGCCACTTTTTGGGTAGTCGAGCCGTTGTACATGTAAGAGTCCGGGTTATTTATATCGTGATTACCATTAATCACCCTCACTTTGATGCCTGCGTTTATCAACTGGGAAAGGTATTTGGAAACCGACTGGTGGCTGACTAATTCACCGTCTTTGGTCAAATCCCCCGGTATAAGTACAAGGTCGGGTTTCGGTGTTGCATGGAGCAATTTCCAAATAACCTCTTTCATGATCGCATCACTTTCGGCAAGGAGTTTTCCGTCGGATTTCAAGTGCTCCTTAAAGGCTAAACTGCCAGTGTCCGGCAGCAATGAGGGATCCATGTAGTGAATGTCGGAAATTACTGCGATTGTGTAAACACTTTTACTAGTATCGTTGGTGTCCTTCTGGCAACTGTTGTTAAGCAGTAAAATAAAACTCATAAATAGCACTATACCTATAAAATTTAAATTTTTCATTTTTAGCTGCTTTTTAATTGTTTTATAGTGCATTATACAGAGGTAAATATAGTTTGTTTTTCAGAAATATGCTGTTTATTGTGATGTATTCTGGGACAAACTGTTTCCAATTTTAAGATTAAGTTGATCCAAACTCACTTTTTATTGACTGACTAATTTGTAATCATTTATTAAGAGTCTCGGAGATAGATTTAATCTGGAGGTCAATTTGCGTATCATTTCAACAGTCAGTTTTCGCTTCTTGTTTAAAACCTCGGAAGCTCTGTTTTTGCCTCCAAAATCGCTTGCTAAATCAACCTGGCGAAGGTGCATTTCTTCCATTCGAATTTTTATTGCTTCTATTGGATCTGGAGCCTCTATTGGATAATGTTTTTTTTCATATTCATCAACCAACAATGCAAGTACATCAGCTTCATCACTTTCAGATGTTCCATTTACAGCATCAAAAATTTCTGATAGCCTGTTTAAAGCTAACTGATAATCTGCTTCTGATTTTAATAGTTTGATATTCATGGTCTTGTCTATGCTACAAATATACAAATAATTCCCATATTGGGAACATGCTAGTTGGACTTTATTTGTTACTTTCTGTTTCTGGGTTTTGGTCGTCTTATGAATGAGATGACCAAAGGGGTCACAATAGACCCGGACAAGGGGTCAACATCACCGGATTATACACCTGACGAAGCAAAACGAACTGAAATTGTGAGTCGTCTTTACAATGGCAACCTGTCGAAGGTGCATTTCCTGGAGTCTCTAATGGAAATGTGTGCTTTGATGCGATTTTACACGGTAACCTACCGAAATTTTTATATCAAGATTGTAGTAATTGGTGGTTGTTTCTTGAGTTTTTCCTTCAATAGCACCGTTTTTAGTGGTGTGTCGGAAATTCCGACATACCACATTTTCGTCTAATTCGACTTCTTTAACTTGAAGTACCAACTTGGCACTTCAAGATACCCGGACAAGGGGGAATAGTTTTCGTTTCTCAACAACTCAATAAAAGCCTTTTCTAATTTTTCCTCGGTGAATTTCATTTTTTCTCTATTAAAATAAACCATTTACCTCTGGTTTTGCCATCTCTTTTAATAACGCCTTTGTCTTTTAAAGCTTTAATATGATCAGCAACAGCCGACTCATTTATTGAAAGTTTATCAACAATTTCCTTATAAGTAATCCTATTATTATTAATTATAAGACCAAGTACTTCTTTCTGTCTATTGGTTAAAAAGTCTATTGCACCACCTATTGCACCACCTATTGCACCACCTATCGCACCACCTATTGCACCACCTACTTGACCACCTTCATTAATAGCTTGTAAAAATATGGTAACTTCAACACCACCATTCATTTCTTTAATTTCCGGATCTGGTAAGCCTGCTTCTTTACACGCATTGATGATTTTAAGTGTACCGCGCCCCCAGGTGTCGATGTAACCTGCAAAAAAGCAAGCATTGGCAATGTTGGGATTCCGTGGACGGGAATTGTGATCTGATTTCAAATCTTCAAGGCTCAGGCCGAATGGTAATCCGCCTTCGTTCCAAATGGAAAGTTTGTCGTCGAACACGCGCATTTGTATGGTTGCTCCCATACATAACCGGATAATGAACCGGTTTTTAAATTCATAAATTTTGTAGCAAGTTGGTTATTATTGTTTTGTCTTCAATCAATGAAAAGGCAAAGCATTTTTTGCCCAAGTCTTTGATTGATGCACCAATATGATATAATTCTATTTTGTCAATCAGTAGAAAGCGATCGTGTATTTTGTCTGAAAACTCTATCTGTAAGTTAGGATACTGTTGATTGAATTTTCGCACATCCGTATCAAGTAATTTGGATTTTCTGTGTGTTATGATCCTCACGCTCAAAGCCTTTTTCTTTTTCGATAACATATCTAAAATACTGTTGTCAACATAATTGTCAATCAAAATGATTTCCTTTTCTGCCTTTTCAATCAACTCTACGATAAAACTATAGGCATCGTAAATTTGTCCATCGAAAAAGATATTTTGTGTTTGTTTTGAATTTTTGGATTCCAAAGCATTGAAAACTCGTTCAAAATTGGCATCAGATTCTATAAGTTTCGTTTCTATCTTTTCTACGCGTTGCAATAATCCAGCATTGTTAAACATAATTTTCCGCATTTCTACAAAAGCACGGGCAATTTGAATGCTGATTTGTACAGCTTTATCACTTTTTAGAACTGCGGAAAGTGCTGCTATTCCTTGTTCCGTAAAAACATAGGGCGAGTATCCACCAAGATATTGTTTAGAAGGTATCGCAAAATGCGATACCATAAATTCTATCTCCTGTTTGGTAAGCTGAAACATAAAATCTTCGGGAAATCGTGAAGAATTTCTTTTTACCTGTTCCCTTAAACGAATGGGTTTCACTTCATAGAAATTAGCCAGATGACTATCTAGCATCACCTGTAAGCCACGAATGGTGTAGATTCTGTTTTCTATTTCCTGCCGAACGACCATTGGCTTTTATTTTAATGTATCGAGACTGACAACAATTTAGATTTAGTCTTTTTGTTTTTATAATTGCCACAAATATAACATTAAAAAAATATTAATAAAACATTTTTTAATAATATTTCGGCCTCCAATTCTCAGCCCCTTTTCGTTTCACCGGCCCAATTTTTCCGATATCAAAAGAAACGATCGAATCATCCTTGTTTGTGGATTCACCCATATCCCATGCCAGGCAAATCGCTACGAGCAGATTTTTGTTAAAACCAGCATTCGCCTGAATATCGTATTCTTCACCATCCAGAAAGGTCATTCTTTTCTTCTTGATTTCAGCCACCTGTTCCTCGTTCCTGAAAATCGCAACTTTCACACCCCTTTGATGATGAACTTCTATCATTCCATCCGGTAGATCAATTTCATAAAAATCATATATCCATGATTTGCCATTCATCTGTAGGTAATTGCCGTTCGAAAACGTTATTCCATACTTTTGATGAATGGTCAGGATGAACTTTTTTAGTTGGAAGATTTCGTTGTCGTTATTGTCGCAATACCGGATCCGCTTGTGGAGGGAGAAAATAATGGATTTGGCGGTGCCGATGATTTGATCGTTTTCGAGGATTTGGTAAGAGGAGCGGAAGGGGGAGAATTTTTTTTGGAGGATTTTTAGGTGCATGGGGGTATGGGTTTAAGGTTTTTAAATCTGAAAGACTGCATTAAATATGATGTACTAATTCAAAACTGTAAGAAATTCCAATGCTTGATCGTAATGCTTAAAATATTTGGTTTTCAACATAGAGGGTGGTGTTAAGGGCAGTTTATTTCATTCTTGTAAGCACTTTTTTTAATAATAAATTAAATTCTGTCGGTTTTTCTATCATTGGATAATGTCCGGTTGCAGAGATTGTTTCCACTTGAAAACCCTGTTTACAATGGTTTTTAAGTCCAGTCTCGTTTGTTGGAAAACCGTCATTATTAATTAAATACAATTTGTAATTAAGCTGTTCCAATCTTTGTGCATCTGTATAAGCGTATTGCATTTGGGTCATAATTGTGCTATAGCCAATAACGGAATCGCTTTTGGCAAAATCAGTTTTTACTCTGTCTTTCACTTCCTTTGAAGTTGTTGGGTGAAAAAGCATCATATCTGCATATACAGGTGCTGAATTTTTAAAATCCTTTTCAAGCATTGGAAAAAAGTCGGTCATTTGTTTCATTTGTTCTGGTGTAAATGCAACGTCAATAAGTTTGAAATTGTCAACACCTACAATGCCTACTATTTTTGGATTGTTGCTTAATGCTGTTTGTAACATAATTTCGCCTGCCATTGAATGCCCTATGATTACAACGTTTTTAAGGTTCATTGTGTCAATAAATGCTGTTACATCATTGGCATATTCTTCAATTGTCCAGTTAATTCTTTCGGCTTTGGAATTGCCAAAGCCCGGCAGGTCAATTGCATAGACATTGTAATTTTTAGAAAAATATTCTACTTGATTTTTCCAATACGTTCCGTCAATACACCAACCGTGTATAAAGAGAAGTGTTGTGTCGCCTTGTCCTTGTTGAAAATAATTGATTTCAACTTTTTCGTCTCTGACTGTGATTTGTTTTGCTGTCATTCCTTTTTGTGTTAGTGCCTTGCTTACACTTCCTGAAAGTGATGCAATGACGATAAATAAAATTGCTTTTTTATTCATTTTTGTTTGAATTTGAGCAAAGATAAAAGGCACATAGGACAGCCCTTTGTCATGGGTTTAAAATAATCTTTTTGAACGTTCTTCTAAATAGTGTTCCATGCTGAAAGTCTTGTCGGATTTAAAATGAGTTTGTTGGATTTTGAGTTCTTTTATTCTGTCAAGTCGAAATTCCCTTATTTCATGTCGTAACTCACAAAAGGCAATAGTTGACCAAACAGCACCACTGAAATAAACTGCACAAGGTTGGATTATTCGCTCTGTTAGTTGCTCTTCACCTCTTGACTGATATATTATTTTCAGTTTTTCGTTTTCTGTAATTGAATGTTGGATACTGTCTAAATACAAACTTGTAGGTGCCCAAGGTTTCTGAAATCCGATTCTTGAATCTAAAAATTCCAATTTGTCTTTGTCTTTGAGTGATAAAACTGCTTTTATTTTTAAAAGTGCCGATTCGTAATTTTGTTTAAGAGAATCTTCGGTATGGTAGTTTAAAATTTTACTTGTTGTTACCAAAGCTCTTGCTTCTTCCATTGTGAACATTACAGGTGGTAACCGATAACCTTCAACTAAAAAATAGCCCTTTCCTTCTTCTTCGCTAATTGGAACACCTGCAAGTCTTAATGTTTGAATGTCTCTGTAAATTGTCCTATTTGTAACTTCAAACCGTTCAGCTATTTCACGAGCAGTTGTCAATCGTTTAGATTGTAGTTGAATGAGTATGCTGGTAAGTCTGTCAAGTCTGTTCATTGTCTGTGTAGTGATTCGTTAAATTGCTGCGAACTTACTTATAATACCACAGACCTTCAAGTTTTTTTCTATATTTAAAAACCAAGTATATTGTAAGAACGATAACATGTGCGATTGTAACATTTTTGTGGAATCAGCCGAGAGGCTAGTCCATTGGATATTTTCAATAAAGTTGGATGTAGAAGTTTTTATCAAATTCTCGACTTCAGATCCATTTGTTCATGAAGGATTCTTACAATCTCCACATCTTTAGATTTAAATTTGCGATAAAATAAAATAGGACGACCCGATGTTATGCCATATAGATTCTTTGCAATTACTGAATAGTCTTTGCCAATATCAGGATAATCGGCTATCTCCCTGCAGGTTTCAACTAGCAGTTTATAGTATTTTTCAGCCTGCAATTCTGACCATTCATCAAATGTGTATTCCCAAATTGCTGAAAGGTCCTCAATAGCCTTTTTGGAAATCTTAAATTTTTCCATTCGAGGCTTTCTTTGCTTTTAACATTGCTAAATGTTTATCCGGATGGAAATCAGCTGAAAAACCACTATCTATACCTTCTTGAATGGATTTTCTGAGCGACAAAATTTTACTTTCCTCTTCTTCAAGAAGTCTCAATCCAGCTCGTACAATTTCACTGGCATTTTTGTAACGGCCTGAGGATAATTTGCTTTGAATGAAGTCATCAAAATAACTACCTAAGGATATGGAAGTGTTTCTGTTCATCGCAGTATATTTTTTGACAAATATACCAAGTATCTTTTCATTTATTTTTCAAAGTTCTTTTTTTTCAATTAACAGTTTGAAATAAAAATTGCAGCCATTATAAAATCAATTGAATTTATTAAACAATGAGAAATAACACCCAATAAAATATTTTCTTTTTTCTTTACTATATATGTTAACGGAAATATCCCCAAAGTTCTAACAACAAACATCCACGGTGACCAAGTATTATACAAGGCAAAAAGTCCACTATGAATTAGTAATGTCCACCCTTTTAATTTAGAAGGCATTCGTGGCAAAAGGTATCCCCTGAAATATAATTCTTCAATGGTTGATAAGATTAGAACAACGAAAAGAAAAAAACTTCCATAGGTAATAATCAGCTTTTGTTTCGAAAACTCCTCACTAAGGCCCATATTTATGAACATATCTGATGGTATCCAATTGAAAAAAGACTTAAAAAAGTCTGACGTAAAGTTAAATGCAGCAAAAACAAGACCTGATAAAATTAAAATCACAGGAACCCAAACAAAATAGTACCAAACAGGAATGCGTTTACAGTATTTTATTACACCATTAAATAGTTTTTCGCTCTTTAAACGCTTTTGGTATAGTAAAAACCCTAATTCAAAAGGGATTAAAACAACTATTGCTGCTAATGTCAAAGCCATAACAGATGGAAACCCTTGTCTTACAACAAAAGGAACTATTGCGAAATAGAAACTACCACCAAGTAAGCCTGGTAGAAGATGTAATAGTATAGATTTCAATAAAGTATGTCTTTCAATGTTATTTTCCATTTCTAATTTTTCTTATTAGTTTCTAATTTTTTTATTATTGGTGCTAAAGACCGAGGCTAAGGGCATTTGGCGGTTTGCGGGAGCATTCGCTGTCGTGGAACGACAAAGTGAATGCGGGAGCAAAACCGCCGAAATGCCCTTAGTCAGCCTGTGCCCATAGAGCGTGTGTTCTGGGCTAGTAGCTTTGTTTTGTATTATCTCCATTTGGGTTTGCAGGGGAGCCTTTCTCCGTCTGCAGTAGTATACTCTTCCAGCGAATTCTCTTTCGACTGGATAACCATATAAGTCATTGTCTCGTCTGAAGAATTACAAATTCCGCGATTCCCTTGCGGAGCAACACGTATTACGCTACCCTCTTTTATGCCAAAACAGTCTTCATCAACCTGAAAAAAACCGAAGCCATTTAAAATTATATAGGTTTCTTCGTTCTTCCGGTGAATATGAAAGTAAGGTTGCTCAGATTGTGGAGGGAGCGAATTAAATGAAATTTCTGTACCTGTTGATTTTGTGGCATTTTTTAAAAACACTTTGCCTTCCAGTTTCTTTTTACTCACTGGATGAATCAGGGAGTAATCCATTAAATCATTTAACTTGCCTAAGTTTACTGCACTGTAATGAGTGCTTTCCGATAGTTTTTCAATGTGCTTCATATTCTCTTTTTTTTAAGTTATACACTTATTTAGTGGAGAATTATTCTATTTTGTGACATCTTTGTCCATAATTTCTTTCCAATAATTTTTCCTTGGAATTTCTTTGTCAAACTTCAAGAACATATCTACAAGGCGGGCTGTATTTGCTAACTTACTGTATTCTTTATCTAAATCTACAGAAATAACTTGTTTACGAATCCTACATTTACATTTACCTTCAGGATTATAAAGTATGCAGTTCTCACTCATGAAGTTTCTTACCTTCTCTTTTGATCGTGATAAAATTTGCCTTACATTATCCTCGCCGATTTCCATAATTTCACTTATTTGGGAATAAGATAAATCAGCAATATCTCGAAAAAGAAAAATCAATCTTGATTCATTATTTAGACAATGACAGAAAGCGGTTAAGCAGAAATCGCATTTTTCTTTAACCCATGTCTTTTTATCTTGTTCAAGTCCATTATATTCAATTGGTAATAAATCAAAATGAGTATTTATTTCGTTGTCTTTATAAACTCTTTCCGATTGTGCATATTTTAAAATTGTTCTTTTGGCAACTACATACATCCAAGTTGAAACAGTTGAATTTCCGTTGAATTTATCAATACTTTTTATTATTTCATACCAAACTTCTTGTGCAGCATCCTTTGCTAGTTCAGGGTTCTCAATCATTCTATGCGACAATCTAGATATTGTTAGTCCATATTGCTTAACAAGTTCATTTATCTCAATATCTTTTTTTTTATGGGTCATTGTTTGCTGAGTTTCATTAATAGCACATAACTATCTAAAAGAGTTTGTTGTTTTTCTTTGTTCACTGTTTTTATTCTGTAAATCCATTTTCTTGCATTCTTTCACAGTCGGCAAATAAAGCCATTCCTGTTTTCATTCGCTTAAAATTTTCTTTTTCATAGAAATTTTCTTTTCCAGGGGAAGCATATAGAATAAAACTACAATTTGGAATATTCTTAACAATAGATTGAAGAATCATTTTACCAATGCCTTTCCCTTGGTAGCTTGGAAGTACGGTATGCCATACCAACTTTCTAAAGCAAGGCAATCACCAAATTCCAGTTAATATCTTTCGCGTCAAATTGTAGTCGTAAGTTCATCTATATAATATGGTTATGTTTCTCTGTTATTTTATTTCAAATTTATGCAACTCTTTTACAAATTCTTTCCGCTGATACCAATCATTATAGACTAGTTCCATCGTATTCGTTGAGAATGTTCCAAAATCAAATTCTCTATAGTTCTCAATTTTTCTTAGAAAATCAGTTTTTTGTGCAAATGGTTTTCTAAATCGAACGACAGTCATATGTGCTGATTGTATAGAGTAACGTGAGTCTATACTCTGTTGTAATCCTGATTTTCTAAAACTTACTCTTATGTTATCGCGAATAACATTTAATGTATCGTTACTCAAAAAACCTTGAATCATTATGGCTGAAGGAGAAGCGGTTACGCCTTTGAAATTAATTTCAATTCTACTCGCTGCTTTCAAGTTTTCTTGTAGTATGTCTACATAATCCTGAATACAAATGTTGCTAAGCTTAAATTTCTCGTAACAAGTTATTATCGATAGCACAGTTATATGTAAGTCTGAGGTAGGTTGATAATATTGTTCAGGCTCAATTTGTTTCAAATCGTTCAGAAATCCTTCAATACTTGTCTTGATTTCTCGATTTGGGCGAATTAAAAGAGTGATACCTCTTCGTGTATCAAATGGAGAATCAACTAAAGTGTCAATTGAATATTTATCAGATATAATTCGTTGAATTGAATCTTGATAGAGTGAGTTATAATGTTTATATATATTCATAATTGTCAAACACTAATTCTATTTAGTACTAGGTATGCTTTTTGTCTTCGGGTTCATTTGACTACTCCGAGTTTCCTTTTTTCATCCAGATACATGTACCCTTCAGGATTTCTGTAAGGTATGCCTTTAACGAAAATAGTCCAAATGATCACCGCCAATTTGCGGGCCGTGGCGCTGATGGCAGAAACTCTGCCCTTCCTAAAATTGATCCGTTTGAAGAAATCGGAAAGCGGTGTCGAATTCTTCTGTAAACGGCATTTGGAAGTGCAGTGAATTCGTCATTAGCAATATCTTGTTTTTAACATCAATGATGTAGTGGCTGCTTAACAAAGATATATAATTTATTATTCATTCGTTATTATTGAAGATCGTTTTTCGGTTTTGCGTCCTATTACTTTTACCTTGCTTATGGAAAGCTTTCCATAATGAAGGACCAAGCTTTAGAATGGAAAACAGAAAGAATATATTTTAATCAATTATTAACTCTATTAGGTCTGCAATCAGGATCAAAAAACTGTTGGTTGAATTTTTCTGAAAAACGTTTATTTAAAAGTTGCTTATTACACCTGCCACGCAACGAAACAGCTACCGAATATGGATTCACTTTTATGGAGATGTATTTCTTCTCATCTTCATCATGCAACTGCACATCACAGATTATGCCCATAGCGTTACGGATCTTGTTGGGAATTTCTTCCAACAACCGGGCGTAATCGGTTAGATGCACTACATTTCCTGCATCGTCTCTGCCAATATAAATAACGCCTCCAATGGCATTAGCAAAACCGCAAACCCATTTCAGGTAGTCATCGTGCCAGCTTTGTTTGTATTCTAGGTTTTGGTTTTCGGGCATAGATTTAATTCTTATGTTTTTGCTAATTTGTGTAACTCTGTATCCATTATTTACTCTTAACTATTTTCTTAATATCCTCTTCTATTTCTTTTAAACTTTGCTCTTTTTCAATAGCTTGTTGAGCTATTTTATACTTCTGATATTCCTCGTTAGATTTTTTAAAAGCACTTTCGTGACTTATTTTTCCTGCATGATTAAGCAACTCCCTGCCATTCAATTGCATGATTGCATCTAACCGTTGTATCCAGTCTGCCATATACATTGGCGTGCGTTGTTGTGCCATTGTTTCGGCAAAAGCCAAATACTGTTCAACCAACAATCCTAGCAACTTTATTTCATCTTCTTTCAAATAGTTTTTGGCTATGCTTATATCTGTTTTCTTAACTGCCAAAGTGTTCTTTTTGTCCAATGACTGCATGCCCATTAATGGCAACGAAGCATCTGCTCTGCGATATACCAACTCGGCAGCTGTTTGCTGACTGATAGCCCAAAGCAATTTATTTTGTACGACTTTGAAAAACTCAATGGATTTTTCGTCTTTGGCATAATAATCAATGCTGGTGGTGTAAATGTCTTTAATTTTTTGATAGAAAAAACGTTCCGAAATGCGTATCTCCCGAATCCGCTCTTGCAACTCGTTGAAATAGTTCATCAAACTGCCCGATTTAAAACGGTCATCGTTCAAAGCAAAGCCTTTGATAATATATTCTTTCAGCCGCTTTGTAGCCCAAATACGAAATTGTGTGCCCTGATGCGATTTAACACGGTAACCGACCGAGATTATTACATCAAGATTGTAGCTTTTAACCTCTACTTCTTGTGTTTTGCCTACCATAGCACCGTGCTTAGTGGTTGTCCGGAATTTCCGGACAACCACTAATTCGTCAAGTTCTCCTTCTCTAAAGATATTCCCAATGTGTTCTGAAATGGTTCGCTTGTCTTTGCCAAACAACTCTGCCATTTGTGCCTGTGACAGCCAAACGCTTTCTTCCTCCAAACGAACATCAATTTTTATATTGCCTTCGGAGTTCTGATAAATAAGTATTTCACTGTTCATAATGGTTAATAATAAATGGTTATCAGAAAACTATTTCCTTTTCAAAGCCGCAAACCCATTACAGGTAATCCTCGTGTGTTGTATTTGATAATATTCTGCTATTTCAAACTGCTGTAATCATGTGAAAATGCAACTTCAATTTGTCGTATATCTACAAATATAACATTAAAATGTTATTCTTAAAGTCCTTCCTTGTAGCGGGAGTTTGTGATAAACATTACAATAAAACGGACTCATAAAGAGGGGTCACGATTGACCTGGACAAGGGGTCAACATCACCGGATTATACAGGCGTATCGGGTTAATGCAATATCTTCAACAGGCCTTTCTGTATTTGAACCAATTTCGACCATTTTCCTGACGTCAGGAAAATGGTTTTCGATTAATTCACCTGCATTTTTGCAAGCCTCTTTTGCTTTCTGAATGACTTTTTCAAAGTTTTCCCACTTACTATAACCTAATAATTCTTGTAAATCACGAGCACTCCAACATTCAACCCCTTCTAATTCAGATGTTGCTTCTTCAAATTGGAAGAATAGATTTTTAATTTTTTCTGTTTTCATTATTCATGCAATTTAAATAATTTTGAATTATTCAATTCTTTATTGAACTGAGTAATGGTGATATCTTTAATACTTATTGTATCTATCTATCTATTTATAATTGCCACAAATATAACATTATTATAATATAAATAAAATATTCCTTGTTAATTCTTCGGCCTCCAATTCTCAGCCCCTTTTCTTTTCACCGGTCCAATTTTTCCGATATCAAAAGAAACGATCGAATCGTCCTTGTTTGTGGATTCACCCATATCCCACGCCAGGCAAATAGCTACGAGCAGATCTTTGTTGAAACCAGCATTCGCCTGAATATCGTATTCTTCACCATCCAGAAAGGTCATTCTTTTCTTCTTGATTTCCGCCACCTGTTCGTCGTTCCTGAAAATCGCAACTTTCACACCCCTTTGATGATGAACTTCAATCATACCCTCCGGTAGATCAATTTCATAAAAATCATAAATCCATGATTTGCCATTCATCTGTAAGTAGTTACCGTTCGAAAACGTTATTCCATACTTCTGATGAATGGTCAGGATGAGCTTTTTTAGTTGAAAGATTTCGTTGTCGTTGTTGTCGCAATAACGGATCCGCTTGTGGAGGGAGAAGATTATGGATTTGGCGGTGCCGATGATTTGATCGTTTTCAAGGATTTGGTAGGAGGAGCGGAGGAGGGAGAATTTTTTTTGGAGGATTTTTAGGTGCATGGTTTTTTGGGTTTTAGAAAATGTAATTTATTTTAGAATCAATTTTCACTCTAATCGTTTTTTCCAGATATTACCAATAATATCACCAATCTCTTTAAATTCATCCATTGTAAATTCATCTGTTTTTGCATTATTACACCAGTAGCAAGCCATTACACAATTGTCTGGAGTATACTCATAATTGGAATTACGTCTATCAATCTCTAACGACCTTCCGCGCTCATTTTTAGAAAAAAGTTGATGCTTTTCTGCAAGCTTATATATCTCTACATTAGTAACTTTGCAATAGTGACATTGCTTTACGGATAATAATTTTTCAAACTCATTTTCTGGAAATATCGTAGAAAATAAGTTGATGTATTCTGGTTTAAGTATGTTGATTATGTCCTTATTGTCTTCCTTTAATTTCAGTATTTGTTTATAAATGTCATCAATCGACATATTATTAATATTGGACTTTCTAGGTAATTGCCAATATTCTGCAGAAAATAGAGTGACCAAGTCGTTTGTAATTTTAAAATTGTGAAAGTCCTCTACAGTAAAAGACACTCTTTTTTCTATTACTAAGGAGAAAATGAAAAGATTGATTTTAGTTTTAAAACTATCTTTTGCTTTTGCTTTAAATTTTGTTTCGATTTTATTTTCCATCGTTGTGTTTTATAATGTGTTTAACTTTTGTGTTTTAAAATTTAAATTACGACTTCCATTCTATATGCTGAAACAAAGACCAAACTGAAGTAGATTTATTACTTTCTTTAGTCATGATTAATCAATATTTTAAATTACAATCAAAGACCTCTCCATCATGCAGAGGAATAATAGTAGCTTGCTCGTGAAATAATTCTTGAAATTTTTCAGGCGCTTCCGTGTGAATAGGTATAATGCCACATTTGGGTTTAACTGTTTCAAAAACGGTCTTTAGAGTGTCTAAATCAGCATGTCCACTTGTGTGCTTATACTCAATTTTATACGGCTTCAGAAAATTATTTAACAACTCATTGAAAGCCGGTTTCTTGCGATCCAAATATCCGTTCCACATAGAATAATATATTTTGGTGTCGTCAAATTTGACATATTCGTCTAATAGAGGTTTGAAAGTATCTGTTGAACGAATAAGCATACAAAATCCATACTTTTCTAAATACGGCTTTAATTTTCCATTGAAAGAATATGGATTCCGCCCTTGACGGTTTAACTTAAAGAATCGGCCTTCAGACTTAGTTATTTGGTCATAATCTATATCGTAAAATGAAGAGTATTGCTTATGATTTTTAGAAACAATTTTTAAAATATTCGCCTGATATCCATCGCATACAAAACATCGCTTTGCATTTTTTGAAGCGTGGTACAATGCAAATATTCTGTCAATATTCGTGGAAGACACTAGTATAAAGTTGAATTTGGTCTTTCTAAATTGCGATTCAAAATCCTTTTGTAATTCATGCTCCGTTTGCATTGTAGCATTTGGACGTTGACTATTTGTACCTTCAGAAATGATGTAATCAATGTTTTTGGCATATATTTTCAGAGTTGGTATAAGACCTTTACTTTTAAAGCCATGTCCTCGAAAATCGCCTGTGTGAAGTATTCGTTTGTTATCTGCTTCAACAATGAACATATAAGCATCAAAGGCGGAGTGGTCTACAAATAAAGGAGTAACGGAAATTCCTCCAATTTTGATTTCTTGCAATTTTTCAAAAGCATTTATAGTCTTAATGCGCTCTAAGATTCTTTTATGTTTTTCTGATTCTTCCGGGTTTGGAATATGAGATAATCTGTTTTCAAGGCATTGATAAATTTCAAGTGCAGTCTTCCCAACATAAATAGGTAAATCAGCGACAGTATCGCAAACTTTGCCAATATGGTCACCGTGGTAGTGTGTTATAAATAACGCACTTTTTGAAACATCGCCACAAGTTAATCCATCAATCGGCGGCAATTCATTATTCTTCGTACCCGGCAACTGCTCACCGAAATCAATGAAAATTTTATAACCTTCACTTTCAATTTCGGTAATACAACCACCTATTTGATTGGTACCTCTATGTATTGTTAGATTCATTCAGGTATAATTCTCTCTTCGTACTCACCATCAATTATGTCTGTGATTTCAATATTTCCAAGTGTTGCTTTTGAAAATAAGAATGTGGCGTGAAACTTATTAGCTTTCTTTGTTATATCACCAAATTCGGTCTCAACGCAATATTTCGTTGATAATTTTTTACAGCCCCACCGCTTGTCTTTGAAAAGATAACCTGCCATAGTTTGTTTAGGGGTGCTGGCGTTTTTTGTTTTCGCATTGTTGTTGAGCGTAATAAAATAAAAATCAGGTGCTAATATATTATCTTCATTGGGTACTTCCAACGGAACAGCTATGCCAAGTTCTTTCTGACATTTGATAATTTCAATAATCTCTTTTTTCAAATGACTTTCAAAAAAGCCTTTATCACTGAATTTGCTATAATCCTGTACATGTTTATATATTCCACTTGCTCCATCTATTGCACCTTTGCCATATTTTAATTCTATCAGGGCAACCCGATGCGGTTTTTCTTTGGAAATAGCGATAATATCAAATCGCCCATTAAAATCGGCCGCTTTTTTCACTTTTTGATTGTTAAACGACTTAACATATTCAACATCAATGCAAAACCAATTAGTGTCTTTATTGGCATTGTTTAAAAGAACCAACTTTGATTGGGCTTTTTTCTCGGGAGTTGGTTTACTATCACTTTGTTTTTTTATTTCTTCGTATTGCTCACAGATTTGAATTGGCTTAATTTTATATTGTTTACCGTCTGTGTAGTATTTATCTATTTCACAACAAATAGAACTTTTTGTGTATTTAATTTTAGCAATACTATCGCAGTTGTAATATAAATTGAGGTAATTATTTCGTACTCCAATAAATAATTCATCTTTATGATTTTCGTAAAGGCTATAAAGTTCGGATTTTTTGAATGCGGCGGAGAAGTCAGTGGGAATGCCTCGGGTTAGTTTTTTTGTTGGTGAGTTTTTATTCATTTTCAGGTTTGTTATGGTATTTTGTTTAACTGTTATTTATCTATGCACTTAATATCCTCTTCAATGTATCCTGCATCGCTACTTTAAATGCTTCATCTTTCGCAATTAAACGATACAGGTCAAGCTCACTTTTTCGTTGCTTGGACATCACATCATCAAATATCTTTTTGAAAGCTATCTCTCTGTTTTGGATATCACCGTTTTCCGAATACTTGACTTTGAAGTCCGGGTGGGCTTGCATACTTTTTGCAAGATTTACAAACTTAACGCGTTGTTCTTCCGGCGTAGCTTCCCAGCCCTGAAACCATCGTTCGTTAAAGCTCTTGATAATTAAATCAAGCGGGTCATCTTCACCTCCGCCACCATGAGCTCCACGGGGATTGGAATTTTGTGGGTCAAGTTCTGTTTCCAAATCATCCAATCCAATACTGGTGTTTAGTTTTACTCTTTGTAATCCATAAGTTGACAAGTCGACTGAATTTAGGAGTTCGTCTATCGCATCTTTTTTAGGATCAACTATGATCAGTTTTGGAATAAGAAATTTCAAAAACCAGAACAACTTCTCCCATTTAACTACCTCGTAAGGAATAATGGAAGCCATCTGCCCATATATTTTTACAAACTGTTTGGCTTTGATTTTAAAATCAGCTTTTTCATCATTGCTTAAATCCAATGAATTATTGAATCTATCAGCAGCAAAGTCTATTATAGGACTTAACTCCTGAGCATTCACATTTCTGAAATACTTCTCTACAAAGTCTTCTACTTCTGCCCATTCATATACGCCCACATTATCCAAAAAATCTTTTAGTTCATGTAGTACATTTACATCAGTTGCTTCACTAAGCGTTGTTGAGGTGTAAAAAGGATCAAATGCTGCTTTAATATCCTCAGTTGAATTAAAGAAATCCAACACAAACAAATCTTCCGTTATCTTACCCAGTTTATTTGCAGAACGGTTTAAACGTGATAAGGCCTGTACCGCCATAACGCCCTGTAATTTTTTATCAACATACATGGCAGTCAATTTGGGCTGGTCAAATCCGGTCAGGTATTTATTGGCAACAACTAAAATGCGGTATTCATCCATATCAAAATACCGTGCAATTTTATCACTGATATAACCAGAATCAGTTGACTTTGCCGTATCAAGATAAGCCGGGAATTCATTTATAGTATCTTCTTTGTATTCGATACCTTTTATTTTTTTTGTTCCAGAAAAGGCAATAGCAATTCTAAATGGATCTCCTCTTTCAGCTAGCAGTTTAATTAAAACATGATAATAGTTAATAGCCGATTCTATGCTTTGTGTGGCTACAATAGCTTTTGCTTTCCCTTTTAATTTTTTGGTATTTACAAGCCTTGTTAAAAAGTGATCAAGCATGATTTCGGCTTTAGTCCCGATGGTTTGGTCGTTGCTTTCTACGTATGCTTTAAGTCTCTTTTGAGCCTTTACAGTATCAAACAACGGATTATCCTCTATCGATTTTTCTATTTCATAATAGCTTTTATAAGTGGTGTAATTGGCCAGTACATCCAAAATAAAGCCTTCCTCAATAGCTTGTTTCATGGAATAAAGATGAAAAGGTTTAAATTTTCCATCTTCCTGCAATGTCCCAAACTTTTCAAGTGTATTATTTTTTGGAGTTGCCGTAAAAGCGAAATAAGATGCATTCCCTCTCATTTTACGTGAACGCATGGTTTCCAGGATCAAATCCTGAGCATCGGTATATTCTTCTTCATTGTTGTTATTTCCCATTGCCCGGTTCATATTATCGGCTGCAGAACCGCTCTGACTACTATGGGCTTCATCAATAATGACTGCAAAACGTTTGTCACTTAAATCGGCAATACCATCCACTATAAATGGAAACTTTTGAATGGTGGTAATGATAATGCGTTTTCCGCTCTCCAGATTTTTTTTCAACTCACTTGATGAATATGCCGGAGCCACGATGTTTTTAACCTCTGAGAATTCTTTGATGTTATCCCGTAATTGCTTGTCGAGCAAACGGCGGTCAGTAACAACAATGACCGAATCGAACAAAGGGTTGTTTATACCCTTACTTCCCGGCACAGTTTCATTTTCGGGATAGGTTTCTATTAATTGATAAGCTGCCCAGGTAATGGAATTTGATTTACCCGATCCGGCTGAATGTTGAATCAGATAGGTTTGTCCAACTCCTTTATGTGAAGCATCGGCTATCAATTTACGCACTACATCCAATTGATGGTAGCGTGGAAAAAACAAATTCTTTTTACTCAGCGGGTCTTTGTCTTTACCATCGAAACGTACAAAATGCTGAATAATATTGGCAATGCTGGCACGCGTAAGCACTTCGTCCCATAGGTAAGATGATTTATGACCAAATGGATTTGGTGGATTTCCCTTTCCAAAATTATGACCCAGATTAAATGGCAGGAAGAATGTCTCAGCACCGTTCAGTTTAGTGGTCATATAAACTTCGTCGGTATCTACTGTGAAATGAACGATACAGCGACCAAAATTCAATAAAGGCTGTGTAATATCCCGTTTGTATTTATATTGGTTTTGACCATGAACTTTGGCATTTTGTCCAGTCCATTGATTTTTTAGTTCCATGGTAGAAAAAGGCAGTCCATTTACAAAAAGTACCATGTCAATTTCTTCCAATGGATTCAGCAACGAATAGCGTAGCTGACGGGTAACACTAAACCGATTCTTTTCGAAGTTTTTTTTTATTGTGTCACCGCTGCTTGCCTGGGGCAATTGATAGAATAAAGTGAAATGAGCATCTTCCACCTCCAAACCTTTACGAAACAAGGAGATAATGCCGTATTTTTTTATCATACGGTCCAATCGCTCCAAAACTATAGCCTTCCAATTGTTTGATCGTTGAAGTTTAGCCAGTTCTTTCGGTTGTGTTTCTTCCAGAAAGCTCCAGAATTGAAAGGTATCTATCGCATATTTTGCATTGAAATCATTGGGCGAACCGACATAATAGCCATTCCCATGAGTGAATAGCGGCATTCTTCCCGAGACTACTGATCCATTGTCATTTTCTGCTTTGATTTCTTCAAGGCAAGTTCCTGTAAGGCATTTTTCGAGGGCTGCTTCGAGTGCTTGTTCGTTGGTTTGGCTGGTCATAGTTATTCTCCCTTTTTGTATTTTTCCATAATTTCTTGCTTCAGATCTTCCGATAATCCTCTTAACTCCTGAACTAATTTATACACAGTAGTACAAGGATTGTATCTTGCATATTGCTGACCTGTATAGGTGTCATTCAAATTATTAGCCCAAATTATTGCGTTCGTTTCATTACCAAACTCCTGAAGTGTTTTATACATTCCGGTATCATTCTTTTTATATTTAAAACTACCGGCTTTTCCTGTTTTGACTTTTATCTGCTTATTTACTTCACGTTCAAGTGCTTTCTTATATTCATCCCGACTCATTGCAGTAATTCTGTTTACAAAATGCAGCAAATACCAAATTTCAAAAGCCTCGTTGCTCCATGCACTTTGAACTTCCTCTTTTTTAGCATCTAGTATGGCTTTGTTGAAATGCGAATCAGGGAAACTATCTTTATCAAATACTATCCAAATTCGGTCAAATTTTTGTGATGATTTATTTCTAAAATCAATAGCTTTTTCCAATACTTTTGTAGTTGAGATACCTCCTCCATCAAATGTGAGATCGAAAACCAGATTTCCTACCATTTTTGGAAATAATCTAAAATAGTTGGGTTCTGTCTTTTCTCCTTCACATACAATCAAAAAGTAAGCACGCAATTCCCTTGTACCTACTTTAATTGTCGGTTCAATCTTTGCAAATTTTCCTTTCAATAATGCTTTATCCAGCTGTATCTTCTTTGCCATAGTAATTCAGTTTATTGAGCTGTGATATAAGGAATTGCTCCGTAGCGACCTCTTATATAGTTTCGCTCCAGATTACTATCATTACGTACTTTGCTACCATCGGGTAACCTAAACTCAACAAGATTATATAAGTCGGTCTGTTCTACACCATCTTTTTCCGTAAACCATACCTGATCTCTACGAAACAAATCTGTACTTAGCAAATTCGTGTCGTGTGTAGCAAAAAGTAATTGTGCATGGTTTGGGTTTGTTTCTCTGTTATTAAATAAACTAACTATTTCACGCGTAAGCAATGGGTGTAACTTGGCATCTAATTCGTCTATAAGTAGTAACTTACCACCTAATAGGGTATCGAATACAGGACCGGTCAGGTCAATTATCTTTTTGGTCCCTTCAGATTCCTGATTATTCTTGTCAAAGAACACTGTGTCGATAATTTGTCCTACCGAATTGTATTTGTTGTGCAATGTTTTTAATAACAAAAACATTTTACCATCAATATCCTTTACTATCTCTTTAAGCGGATCGGCTACCTGATCTTTCATTAAGTCTGTAACTATGGTGGTTTCGCGTGTCACAATATCATTAAAGCCCAACTGTAATTTTCGGAATAATTGCAATGCTTGCTCGTAACCATTCAGCTTTTTCTGTATCATAGATATGGTAAATCCCTGATAACCTTCGTTGGATAAGCCGGATATTAAATTACATTGATTAAACCATTCAATAATTTTCTTACTGGTTTCACCACCTAACTGTGCAACTAATGATACAAACAACCGATTATCGTTGGTGGCTTCTTCCTTTCCTTGTCCTTCTTTGAAATAATCATTTATGCCAATTCCATCCTGAGAGCGGACAAACAATGGTTTTTCGGCTTTGACTGTAGTTTCGAATAACCATTCACTTACAATCTTAGTTTGGTTATATTCATAACCATAACGTATTTTTTTATTTTCCAACAAAAATTCTACTTCAAAAAACGTTGGCTCATTAGCAGAATTCTCGGCTAATAAAAAAGGTTTGTAATCCAAGGGATCTTTATCGTTGAGGCGTACCGACTGTAGCAATACATTCCGCATAGTTGCCAATGCTTTCAGCAAATTACTTTTGCCACTTGAGTTAGCACCATATACCACTGCCGAAGGCAATAATTTATATCTTCCTGCATCAAACGTATAGTCCAAATCAGATATAGCAGCAGCCTTAAAACTCAATGTCCGTTTTGTATCGAAGGAAAGAAAATTTCCTACTGTAAATTCTATAAGCATAGTCCTTGTTTTTTAAAGGTTCTGTTTTTTTGTTGTTTATTTCCGTAAAGATATTATTTCCCGAATTAGAACGCATGTAAATGTGAGTTTATTTCTCATATTTACGAATAATAAACATTAAAACTGCGAATATTGTTTGAGTTTTCGATATTATTTCTCAAATTAAGTATTTAATTTACTTTTATCTTCCCGCTTACTGCCTCATTGATTAGTACATTTTTATATTCCTTTAGCTTTTCTATTTCCTTTTCCTTAAGGGTAATGGAGCAGTCAATTTTTTCGGAAATAATATTTAAATACTCTTCTATCTCACATTGTTCAGCATAAAATGGTACAGCAATAGGCATATCAAAGATCTGTGGAACTCTCAAATGCGTAACTGTACTTCCTGATGACATCAGCTCAATATATATCTGAATTGCTGGAGAATATATTATTAAAAGGAGATATTTATTTGAAAGTTGATTCATAATACCATTAATTGACATCATTCTCTGACCTAGACAAAGTTCAATTTGATTTGGAACCAAACAAGCCTCTCCTGCTGGAGCTTCTCTTGTAAAAAGAACACTTCCTACTTTTGGAATGCCTCTCTCTGTCCATATTGCATAATTTCTTTTATCTGTATATAATCTTTTGTCATAAATAAGTTTTCCGTCTTTGACATTAGAAGTTCTTACTACTAGATATTTTCCCCCATCAAGATATTCAGGTGTTCTATTTTTACAATCAATAATTTGTGATAGATGTTTAAGCTTTTTTACCTCCCAATGCTCTGGTATATCACCAATCCATTTCACGCCGCTGTCTTTGAATTTTGCATCCGGGTTTAGTCCACGGGTAACAGCGCGGTGTATTAGAATCTGTCGGCGTTCTTTAAGTAGTTCTATTTGTTTTTGTTTTAATGATATCGCTTTATCAATTAGGGCTGTTTTATTATCAAGAAAGTAGGCAATAGCGGTTTGTTCTTCAATTGGAGGTAATATTGCTATTATTCGGAAGAAATCATCAGTATATAGTCTTAATCGACTGTCTATAACTCCAGACGAATTTCTTTTAAACTCTGACTTGTAAATATCAGTTCTTAGTAAATAGTGAAAATACCCTTTATTGTTATCACACTGTAGTCGATAGGTTGAATAGGCAGGGCTTGTAATTCCATCAAAAGGAGAAAAGCCCAAACTACCATTCCATGCTAACATTATGTTCGAGACCAAATCTCCTTTGTAAACTTTCCTATATCCTTCTAAAGTTGTTGCTGTAGTCAATAAATCACCTGTCTCTACTTTATCACTTTTTCTTGTTACACCCGTATATTGAGATACTGATAATAGTTCTTCACTACCGTTTACACTTCTTTCATTTATCTCCTTGAAGAGATGTTTTATTCGTAAGACCTCCCAATGCTCCGGAATCTCTCCCAGCCATTCCACACCTGAATCCTTGTAAGCAGGATATCTTTGTAGTTTTATGTTTTCCATTAGTCCAATAGTTTTTTAAGTGTTTCGGTATCTTGTAAGGCCTTTCGGTATTGAACCGGAAGGTTTTCTGTGGTCTTGAAGGTCGATACGCCTATCGGTTTGCTAAAATATCTAAAACTATATTCTACTCTTTTATCGTCTTTTTCTTTGTAAAGTATAATACTAATGGAAGGATTTTCGTGTGGCTGTTTTACCAAATCGTAAGTTGTTGATTCGTTTAATTGGTTCGTTACCGACGAACCAATTAATTCTGTATTAACAATTTTTGCAACAATATACCTACTTGATAAAATTTGTTGTTTAAGCTGACTAATAAAATCAATTGAAACAATTATGTTCTCGTTCATAAATTTCAAATCTTAAAGTCCTAAAATTTCTTTTATCAATCCATCACTTTCACCTTCCAGCGCAAGTATATCCGCAGATACTTCTTCCAACGTTCGCAGTGGCGTATGACGGTAGAAGTATTTATTAAAGCTTATTTCATATCCTATTTTAGTAGCATCGAGGTTGATCCATGCTTCGGCTACATGGGGTTTTACTTCGCGCAGAAAGTATTCGTGTATGTTTTCTTTCAGCGGTACGTTTTCCGTATCGCGCAAGTCGCTTTCAGTTTCGTATTCCAGGTATTCACCTTTTTTAGATGTTGGATAATAGCCATAATCGACTAATTGTTTTTCATCACAACCCAGATAAAACAGGAGCTTTTCTAATTTATCACCGGTAATTTTAGTTGTACCTTTTTCTACTCTTTCGGCTTTTGCATCGTATTCGCTTACTGCACTGAGTATGGCATTTTTTTCCGAAGCGGAGAGTTTCAGTTTCAGTTGTTTGATGGCAGCTTCTACTTTGTTACGAAACAGATTGTAATTCATATATTCATCTGATCCTACGGCTTGCATCAACTTTTTAGCCACATTGAGCAGATCCAGTTGTTTCTGCCAGAGGGCAGTACTTACTAATGCTTTACTTTGTTTTGCATTCAAATTGAGTTCCTGTTTTTCCGTCCAGTCAAGTATTGCTTTTTCGTATTTGGCTAGATTTGTATAAACTTCTTCACCATAAGTTTCGTATGTCCATACCATAGGTTCACGCAAAGATTTATCAAAACGTAATTCGGCTATGCGATCCTCTGTAAACTGTGCTTTCAGTCGTTTCGGGCGTTCTATGGTTACTTTATAATATCCAAAGTCGCTGTTATCAAATACTTGTGCTGAAATTGTTCCTGTGGTAGTATCGTCTGCTATTTCTCTGGAATCCACAGTTTCCATTGCTGTATAAACCTTAACTATTTCGGCTATATGTTTGGGAGCAAATTCACAGTTTTTGTTTCCCAGGTTTTTACGCAGTTTCCGGTAGAGCTGTCCGCCATCAATGAGCTGCACTTTTCCTTTACGGTGGGGTGCTTTGTTGTTGCTGATTATCCAGATATAGGTTGTAATGCCTGTGTTGTAGAATAGATTATTCGGCATTTGCACAATGGCTTCGAGCCAGTCGTTTTCAATCAGATATCGGCGTATATTGCTTTCGCCACCACCGGCATCACCAGTAAACAGACTGGAACCGTTGTGAACAGAAGCGATGCGTGAACCCAGTGGACTTTGTGCCAGAGATTTCATTTTATTGACCATTTCCATCAGAAATAGCAATTGTCCGTCAGATGAACGGGGTGTGGCATCTGCCAGATCCTTCTTTCCCCAATAATCGCTGAGTACAATTTGAAAACGTGGATCTATAATCTCTTTTCCGTCCTTGATGTATTTCTGCTCACTGGCCCACGATTTTCCGTAAGGAGGATTGGAAAGCATAAAGTCGAAAGTAGTTCCGGCAAATTCGTCGGTGCTGAGCGTTGAGCCTACCCGAATATTTTCGGGGTTATTGCCCTTAATCATCATATCCGATTTGCAAATGGCATAGGTTTCATCGTTTATTTCTTTACCATATAAGTACACATCACCTTTAGCGCAGATTTCGCCTTCTTCGTCCTTGATAAAATTTTGAGATTCGGTAAGCATTCCACCACTTCCACATGCAGGGTCGTAGATGGTCATTACCGGTGGCAGTTTATCTTTTACCGGTTCAAACACAATATGTGTCATCAGGTCAATAACTTCACGGGGTGTAAAGTGTTCTCCAGCTTCTTCGTTGTTTTCCTCGTTAAATTTACGGATTAGTTCCTCGAACACATAACCCATGCCGAGGTTTGTTAATACAGGAAGCTTGCGACCTTCTGGATCATGCTTTTCAAACGGGGTGAGGTTAATATAGGGCGAAGTAAATTTCTCAATCACATCCAGCAACACATTTTTATCGGCCATGTGGTGAATCTGACTCTTGAGATTGAACTTCTCAATAATCTCTTTTACATTGGCACTGAATCCGTTCAGGTAATCATTGAAATTGGCTTCCAATATTTGCTTGCTGTTGGTGGCGGTATCGTGCAACCGCTGCAAGGTCCATTCGCTGATATTGTAAAAGACATAACCCGAGACTACCCGCAATCCTTTTTCATCCCATTCAATAAATCCGGCTTCGTCGCGCTGAAAAGCCAGTTCTTCCATTACTGCATCTTTGGTGTGTTCGAGTAGGGCATCCAAACGTCGTAAAACGACCATAGGTAAAATCACATCACGGTATTTCCCACGCACATACACATCCCGTAAACAATCATCTGCAATCGACCAAATAAAGGAAACTATTTTATTATGTGAAGCTGTATTCATTCTTTGTTTTAATAATTATGTATATTCTCTTGTTTCTTCCATTTTGTGACTAATTCTAAAGCATTGTCAGCTAAGGACTCTCCATTAAGGACTGCCATTAATTGGTCAGCCAACCAAAGGATTAGTAATTCCTCTTTATCTGCTTTTAGAATTTCAGCTATGACAGGTATTTGTTCTTTTTTAAACTGTCTTGAGCCCTTTTCTATTTTACTTAATTGTGCAGTGTCCATTTCGAGCAATGACGCAACTTGCCGCAAAAACAAATTTTGTGATTCTCTCAATGTTCTAATTTTAGGTCCAAACTGACTTTCCATGATTTGAATTTTGACTTGTCAATAATTGTCAAATCTACAAAATAATAATATAAAATATGCAATTTTTTAGTTGTAGTTTTCCAATGCTTCCTTATAAACTGCCTTGATATCATCAATCAAACTTTTTGGTTGAATAACCTTCACATTTTCACCCATCGAAAGTAACTCCATGATGAAGTCATGCGTAATGTTTAACTTCATTTTAATCAATAGGCTATCATCATCGTCTTTCAAAACTTCCTGTGTTTCGTGTAATGGCAGTGATTTGATGTATTTGCCTTGAAAGGAGGTGAAGGATAGGATGATTTCTTCTGGTTCCACTTTGGAGGAAGGGGTTATAATACCAAAACAATAGTTGAAATAGTCATTGATGTTGAATTCAATTGGAATCTGGAAATGTTTTTGAGTAATGACAAGCTCGGTTAGCCGATCAAGGGCAAAGGTTTTAATTTGATCCTCTTTTTGGTCTTTTGCCAAAACATACCAACGGTTTTTAAATTCTTTCAGAGCATAGGGTTCGACTAAGCGTTTGGTAAATTCATCTTCCCAAAATTTATGATAGGTAAAAGCAATCTGAAGTTTATTCTTAATAGCATGCAATAATCCAACGAGATTTTCGGTACCCTGGGGACGGCGTTTTTCCAATTGGATGTGATTGGTGCACTCTTGATGCCATTTTTACTGTAGGCTTGATGCCATTTTCACTGTACTCCCGATGCCGAATTCACTGTATTTCTCGATACTGGTTACACACGGCCGACTATAGTCGCCTTGCAATAAAATGCGTGACGAAAATGAGGGGAAGGGGGTATTAAAAATTCCCGTTTCGTAGACTGACGTAAGGAGGAGCGAAGCGTCGACTGAGGAAGGACAGCGGCTGAAGGAGTCCTGTGTTTTCAGGACGACTGGAGGAAGAGATTCGAAAATTTAGCCTTCTGAGGCACATAATTAGCTTTTTATATTTATCACATTATCATTACCGAACCATTCTTTTGCTTTAGTAACTACTTGTAAATCTGGGCTATGAAAGAAAACTGCTAAATTTTCTTTGGCTCGTGTGCAGCAAACGTAAAATATTTTTTGCGTTCTATCCAATACACTTGCAGACCCTGTACTTAGGAAAAGATTTCCAAAATTGTAATTGTTCCAACCTCCATTGTCAAGAATTACCAAAACGTTGTCAAATTCAGCACCTTTCGTTTTATGTTGTGTTGAAAATGGTGTTTGTCCTTCCAGATATTCATATAGCTTTTGAAATTCACTAAACATAACATTCTTCACACGGTTATATAAATACTCTTTTTTTAATTGAAAACCAATGAGTTTGTCATCAATTAAGCAAATGCCTTTTTCATTAGCATCGTTTATTACCTCTTCAATCGTTTTATCTCCAACATTCACAAGACTTTCAATATTCTCTTTTAACTCTTTTTTCTTTGCAATACTTGTTACATGGAAACGATAATCAGTCGCTCTTAAAAATTCGTTATACTTTTTATCTTGATACAGAGAAATATTAGTTTGAATCTTGAATAAATGCTTTATTAAATTATCTCTTTTTGAACCCTTCTTATTGACGTCATCTTCATTTTGCTTTTTATCGTCAAGCAATTGGTCTTTATCAACATACATTTTTGAAAATTCAAAATAGTTTAATGATTTTGCAAAATTGTACAATTCAACATTGGTGTCAATAAAATCTTGCATTGAATTTGTCGGCTTAACAGCGTTCAAATCCCGACCACTTTTCCCCAGTTGCAATATTTGAACAACTTCTCCAAAGGTATTTCTTGAAAAATCTGTTACAATATTATTATCTTTAATATACTTCTTAATTCTATCCTTGAATTTTAAAATTTGGTCTCTATCATAAATATCCATTAAAATTCTAAATCCTGCCTTATCCGCTATTAAATTGTGAGTGAGGTTTAGTTCTTTTGTTTCTTTTGAATTCTTGAAATCCCAACCAAATTTTTTTTCCAAGAATTTTTCAACCTTGATTATATCCACATCAGCAGAATATAGGAAGAGTACTGTACCTAGCTTTACTACGCCTCCAATCATATTGGGTGCATTGGGGTCGGTAGAAGGTTCTTGTATAATACCATCAGTCCGAAGTTTATTCGCTAATTCGATAACATTCTGGGGATTTCTTCTATTCTGTGACTTTTGAATTTCATTAACAGTGTCTGAATTATCTCCTTTGTATTTATCCAAATTTCCAATTCCATCGTCGTAAATGGACTGCATTGCATCTCCGAAGAAACCAATAATATTTTTTCTTTCGCTTTTCTTGAAATGAGTAAGAAAGATATCTACAACAGCCTTACTAGTATCTTGATATTCGTCAATAAAAATAAACTTGAATTTATCCTTTACTATACTGCTAAGTTTGGGGTATTTCTCAAAAAGATAGTTTGCAACGATAAGTAACTCATCGTGAGAAATTATCCCTTCACGTAATCTAACAAACTCTTTATACTGAATTCCATCTGTTAAAGTATCAAAGAAATTATCAGAAACTGGGTTTATATCATCAATTACAATTCGGCTGATATCTTCGTTATTTGCTAAAGAGATGATTGCCTTTTTTAGCTCATTTTGAAAATGCTTTATATTATCCCATAAAAAGTCGTGGATTGTAGATACATTAAGGTTCTTGTGATTTACTCTTTCTTCAATTTCCTTTACGGCGGCATTAGTATATGTCATGCATGCCACTTTTGCAGTTGGATTTTCAGTTATTACTTGACGAATAACACTCACTAATGAATAAGTTTTACCACTTCCAGCACCACCACTTAGTAGAAAATTTCTGCGCTCATCAATTGATTGAAAAATCTTCTGTACTTCAGGTTCTAAGTCTAATCTTCCTTCAACCATAATAAGCCATTTTTGATATAAGCAGGAATTTTCCAATTACTAAGGTCCTTAGCACTGTGATATAAAATATCCAATGCAAAATGAGTTTTCTTTTTAATACAAGAATCAGCCAATTCATAGGGGCTTTTTGTATCCTCATCGAAATATGAAGCATTTTTTAATCCCTGAAAAGTAGCTTTGTTTTCTTTCACAAATTCTCTATTCAAGTGGATAAAAGCATCTTCAAAACTTCTTGCATGGTAGTCTACTTCTTCTTGCTGATAACATATACAAACCGAAGATCGTCCTATAGAAAATGTTCTTTTTTCAATAGGTAGCGCTTTTAAATCATTCCAAGCTACTGCTTTCAAGAAATGGCTGATAGCAGAATTACTCGTTTTTATACCTTCATCTACTGGGCAAGCACCCCAAACATCCTGCCCCTGAGCATCTTGTTTTACTACTTTTGTGGCATCTATATCTGTTAATATCAAGGATTTTATTTCTAAGAAGTCAATGAATTTCTCAAATATTTGAGAATACGCACCAACTTCAATAATAGTTATATTTTGAGATAATAGCGGTAGAAAAGTATCTTCTTTTCCTTCTGCTTTTAGACGAGCTTCTTTTTCCAAATCAATTTTTCGCATAAAGGTCGGTATCAATATTCTTTCAGTATCGCCTTCTATTAGAACTGCTTTATCTGCAAAGAAAATTTCGGCCCTACTAATAGTCAAATATTGTTTTAAAAACTGATAATGAGATGGGGCAATATCATATTGCTTTCTTAAATCTGAAAGGTTTTTTGCAACAACATTATTCTTGTTTTCTGTTTTCAAATATTTAATATCATCAAAATCGCTATCTGCAACAATATGAGAAGAATGTGTTGTAATTATAAATTGTAGCGGCCTACTTATCCCGTCATTTCTTTTGATGCCCTCTGAAAGCAACTTTTTTATATTTTTAATGAAAATATACTGCATTTGAGGGTGTGTATGTGCCTCAGGTTCTTCAATAATTAATAAATTAATATCAGCTGGCTTCTTGTCTTTTTCTCTTTTGAAATCCTGTACAAGAATTTCAATTTCAAAAATCATACTTATAAGGTTCATATAGCCTAAACCATTATAATGTTCGGGAAGTTTATGTTCATCGTGTGTATAAACTACTGTTGTATTTCCCTCAAGTAATTCTTTATGTTGTAAAGTTGATATTATTGCAATGTCTGTATCATTAAGTTTAATTCCTCCAAAATTTTGGACTTTCTTAATTACATCGCTGAATAAGTCTTTATAAATATCGCTTAATGTGTCATCGGTTTCAGTTAGTTGGTCTTTAAAATCTTCAGTCGCTTGATTTTTGTCGCTATTGTCTTCTTTCTTTTTGTAAAGATTGAATGTTTGCTTAGATAATGTATTTTCCTTCTCTTTATTTGATACATCTCGTCTTGCACTAATGTATTTAAACCCAATTATGTCTTTAATGCTAATACCTTCACTATCAATGTTTATAAAATTTGCATTATTAACCTTATCTGTTGCTATATCATATTCGAATGACATTATATGAGTGTGGAAATATGTATCTAATTCTTGCTTTAGAAATTCTTTTATTTCTCTTGGTTTGTATTTCTTTTTGTCTTCAACTTTAGCCTTTTCGTGATTAATAAATACTAAATAATCAGCCTTTAATTTCGAAAAATCAGTATAGTTAATAGTATATTCAAACCCCAGTACAATTTTATTGTTGGCCGGATCTAGATCCATTATAACTCTACTGACATTTGATAAATCATCATTTTCATTATACTCGATAAATATTTTTAACTTGATGCCTTTGGGTGTAAATTCTTCAGGAGATTGAGCTGATTTGATCAGCTCCTCTAATTCATTTTTAAAATCAATATTGTAGTCATCGTATGAAAACTTATTCCTTTCATTTAAAAATTTATCAAGGACAGTGAGAATAGAGGTTTTACCTGTATTATTCTTACCAATTACTAAAGAAAGTGACTCTTCAAGATCAATTGAAAAGTTCTTTAAAAGTCTGAAATTTTCTACGTTAATTTTTAATATTTTCATTTGTAGTTGTTTTGATTTCTCTTTGGCTTATATTGAAAATTAGTAGTATGTCTATACGCGGGTTTTATAATGTCGCCTAACGTTGGCACTAAGTTAGTTTCCGATTTCTAAGCACTTTCCTATCTAGATACACCGAACTTTAATAAGAGCGAAAACCTTGAAACTGGCACTGCAACGGCAATTAACTATAGCGTGTTTTAGGTGCTAGTGTTATTAATTTTATCCATTATTTTCTTGTCCATTCCATCGATATTGCTTCACTCGTCCATCTATTGAAGATTCATAAGTTCTTTTATCATCATTTAGCATTCTTTTTAACAACCATCCTGCATCTTTACCAGATTGCTCTACATCTTCTGACTTTTCAAATAGAGCAAACATTGGAGTGCCTTCCCAATAGAAATTATCTCCACCTAATAGATCTCTTGCGGCAAACCATTCGTCACTTCTATTTTTACACCAACAATAAACTGCTCCTTGTAAAAAGTCTAGAATTCTTTGCCGTTGTACATGGGTTATTCCGTGTACTTCCCTGATTACTGATTCTTCTACTAGCATATTTTTTAGTTTAATTTATTGTACTCATTTTCTAAAAAATCAATTCCACTTTTAAATGTATCATTTTGCATTTTTAGAGCAACTATATTCGTATTATATTGTTCTGGGAATTTCTTAAATTCTTCAGCCATTCGTTTAATTCCAGCTGGACATAAATACGCCGGTGTATTCCGCCCTTTAATACCTAAAGATGGAATTGTTCCATCAAATAAATCCTCTGACACCTCTATTCCGAATAAGGTTTTAACAGCTTTATTAGTCATTTGAATAAAATATGGAATCCTGACAAGCTTATATTCAAAACTCGTGTATAAATCTGTATTCTTTATATCTTTTTCAATATTATCTGGATTCGTATAATGTGGAAGTCCATCAAATTCAACAATAAGTTTCAATTTTTCACTTCTGTAGTCAGGACGACTTCTATATGATACTTCATTTAACCTTCCAAATGCTCTATCATGTATCCAGTCATTTGTGTTTGGATAAATTACTTTCAGATAATCTTCAAGTCCAGTCCTGTGAAGTCCAGTATCTTTATCAATGCCTGCCATTTCTGCCATTGCATTAGTCTCTCGCAAAAATCCCCATTTTTTATTCATCATATTTCTTTCAGCTTGTCAATACTTTAAAGTTCAGAAGTTACTATCTGTTGGTCGCTCTTACAATTGCCCTTAACTACCGAGGCTAAACGTATTTGGTGGTTATCGTTAGTACTTTCATTGTTGTGTTAACGATAAAATGAATGCGAGAGCAAAACCTTTAAAAAGCAAACAATTAGTTAATTACGCATAGGCGTTTGTTAGGAACATGTCTTTTTTATAAATGTTCTGCGAAATCTACTGACATAACCTCACTGTCTCTAAGAATCCATCTCTTGAATGCAGTAAAATTTGATGTCGGTCTTAAATGTCGAATAATTCTATTTTTAAGTTCTTCCTTTTCTTCTTCAGTATAAGAGTCATCATAAAATTCAAAAATCAAATCCTGAAAAGCTCTAATCTCTTTTAAAAGTTTACTACGAAGGTTTGCTGATTCAATTTTTTTTAATGCTGTTGTTCCATTATAAACTTCAAGCAATAAACCGACTGTATTTAAAACCCGAGGATCGTTTGATAAAGGCTTAATTTCAGCTTTTTCTTTTGGAAAAGGATCTATATGATATTTTATTTTATATTCAACTTTGTCACCTTCAATAGTACAATTGAGTATTGAATCATATTGAGGTTTAGCGAGTTTTGTGTTGTTACAATGTGCGCAAGAGTAAAATAAATTATTCCACTCAAATTTTAAATCAATATTTCCTCTATGAGGCAAGAAATGTTCAGTGTTAATAGAATGTGGTTCTTTATCCTCGCATAAGTAGCATTTGTTTTTAAAATCTGTTTTTATTTGCTGAAGAACTCCAGCGCAATTGTATGTTCCGTTTTTTGCTTTCTCCATTGCTAAACATGGAGGTGCTGGCTGTTTTTTTGCTTGAAAAATCATTGTTCTTTCTTTTTAAGGTCTTTTAATTTTATTTGTTGTAGTTTGACGGCTAATTCATCTGAAATGAATTTAGGTATTTCATTCAAATATGTTTTTAAATAAAGAAGCTTTTCTTTTTCATCATCTTTCAAAGTATCTCTATTTTTTAGAGTTTCGTACTCTTCAATTTTATTTTTCAATTCAGTTGAATATTTATCCGAGTCAAAATAGCTTTCTATAATTGTATCATAAGAATAGCCTGTTAAATCAGTAGTCACTATTTTTTTTTCTAAATCGCAGATTATTGCATTTTCAATAGAACTTAGAACAAATGGAGAATGTGTGGTAACAATAAATTGAACTTTAGGGAAGAATGAAGTTAAAAATGGTAAAACTTTTTTCTGTAATTCAATATGTAAATGTGTTTCAATTTCGTCAATTAATACTATGCCTTGTACATCGTAGCTTTTAGTACTATGTTCTTCCATACGCATTATTAAGTCTGTAACAATACTAAGAATCGCCGAATATCCATCGGAAAGTTGATTCAGATTATATGGTTCTTTGCCTTTTTCAATCAAATTAAAATTATACTGTTTTCTGTCAAATTTGAGTGAAATGTCTTTTATATCGAAAAGTTTAAATAAATCTTTTTCAAAATTAGAAAACCAGTTATCTATTTGATTCGCGGTGTTAAAGTCCTCATCATCTTTTGCAAAAGACCTGTCGGCTTTGAGGTTGACTATGTATTGAATAAATTCTGTACCAGCTTTTGCATCAATTTGATAAACTTGAGGTGTAGAAAACTTATTTATACCAGTTGGAACTTTAAATTCAGTATTTCTTTTGGCTTCAAAAAAAGCTATAATGAAATCCCCCTTTTTAAAGTATTCATGGACAAGTAGTGGGCGGTTAAACTCAATTTTAGTACCACCTAAATTTGTTATCCAATCTTTATGACTCTTTATATCATTGTCAAGCTGATGGATTTGCTGTCCTGTGGTATTTGCATTTTCTTGCAGCATTTTTTTTTGATTTTCCATATTCTCTAAAGCACTAATAATACGGTCATATTGGTCTAAAGAACCATTAGTAGCACTTGATAGAAATTTTTTTAATTCTCTAAGAAGAGAAGTTTTACCACTGCCATTTTTACCTGTAATGATCAGATTCTTTTTTTTCAATTCATCAAGTGGAATTCGGAAGTCTTTAAGATTTCTCACTGCCTTTACTTGAATTTCTTTTACGAATACTTCTTCCATTGTTTATTTGTTTTAGTCTATCGTTTTTTTTCTAAGCTTGCCCATAATGGTTCGCCAGGCTGCGCCCGCCGAAGGCGGGTGTGGTTTGGGCATTGTTAGCAGCAGGCATTTTTAATTAATATATTTCATTATTTCTTTATACCTATAATCTAAAGATAAGTTGTGTAAAACAGAACCTGGAAATGTTGTAATAAGATTAAGTGCATCGTTTATATGTGGATCAGCCGTTTTTGACTTAAAAAACTCAGCCAACCTACGTAACCGAATATCTGCCTTATAATAACAAAAATCGGTTGTAAATTCTGGATCAGTAAACAACTGTAGAAATATCTTAATATCAACAATAGTAAAAGCTTCAATGATATCATTGTAGAAAACTGTTGCACCCTCATCAACTCCATTTCTATACCCTCTACCATTACCAATATAGCACATACAAATTACTTTAATGAAGAATTTTCTTATGGATAGTGGAACACCTGTATTTGGAATAGACTCTTTTATGGATTGTGCATGTGTATACTCATTATAGAAGTTATTCCATTCAAAGTGAACAGTTTTTAGATTCTGTAATTTTTCCAAAAGCTCTGCAGTTAAACTGTCTTCATCCTTATATCTTAAACCATCGACCGTTTCCAAGAATTTCTGAACAAGATCTTTTCTTACAGTATCTGCATTTTTACGAAACACTCCAAACTTAGATCCAATTACAAATCTTGTTTCCTCAGAAATGGACTCCCATATGTGCGGAGTAAGTCTATCGATATTTTTTCGAACATGAGGCTCCGTTCTTGTATCTGAGTACAATCCAAAAATTGAAATTAAAAAATCATTAATTCGCTCTTGTGGCTGTTTGCAGAGATCTTTACCAATAATGGGGAAATCTTCTGTTGGAATCACATTTGCACGTAGATTATCAAAAAGTTGTTTGATTGCAATTACAGAGTGATCAGGTTTTGCAATAATTGCATACTTAAGACAACTCTCTAATAATCCCAAAACCTCAATACCTGATACTGAATTTTCATTAGGATGGGCTGCGCTAGCATGATTTCTCAGATAATTTACATTCTCAAGTCTTTTATAGTTTATATCGCTAATTAATCCTATTCTTCTACAAATTTCTAATAAATCATGGTCACCAATAGCTTCTAAATCCTCGGATGTAACTAGATTTTTGTATTTATTATTTATCGACTGTGCAACATTAAGAAAGTACTGAAGATCAAAATCAGTAACCATTCTTCTTAGTCCTTTTATAGTTTCATCCCAAAGGAAGTTAAGAGCTCCATCAAATAAACCTACGGAAATTGCAACAGTGAATTTTGATAAGTAAGTAGCTTTTGCACGTTTCTCAATTGGTAAAATCTCAATTGTACTCTCTAAAGCAAAAATAACCTTTCTTCTTTCTTCAATCGGTGATAGAATATCTTCAGTAGGCAGACCAATATATTCTAGTAAATCGGCCAATGGTTTGTTAAATGCGTGAATTGATGTTTCAATTTTCTGTGGTGTTGTATCCTTTGGAATTAAAACAATTTCTGCATTATTTTCTTCAAAATGTTCCATAATGTATATGATTTAATGGTACGTGTCTTATACTTGCTGTTAACACTTATGCAACCTCATTACTTTTATAACCAATGTATACAACAGCAACTTAGTTAAATTAACTTCCCAAAAATATTTTTATTGATTATTTATTAAACCTTTCAATCCCTCAAAGTTAACCAAATATTCAACTAATCTTTTTTTATCCTAATTAATTCTCTCTAAAAAAACAATTTTCAACATAACACCCCACCCAACGCAAAAGACGCAGTGCTCCCAGGAAACAGAATCTTAAAAAACTCCGCCTCCCAAAATAAACAAATAAAATTTAAAGCTATATACCCTGGGTCAAATCCTGAATCCAAATTCCACCCCAAAATCTGCAAACTAAAACCTATCCAAATCAATAATTAAAATATCCGCGATATCAGTAAGATAATAATCAAATTATTTGGAAGAAATACCCTCAGCAATCTCCGCCCCCTGCTTAATCCGATCCCCCAAACCAATTCCATCCCGTATCCCTCCAGCAAGAATCAACCCCGGATGATTAGCTTGAAGTGATTCAATAGCAGCAATCCTCATTTCACTATCCGCCTCATACTGTGGAATAGCCCGTTTGTGTCTGAAAATATGCAACGCATCCGGCTTATACCCACTCGGAAAACCAAGCATCGAAACCATCGCTTCCTCCACGACCTGACGAATCTGCTCATCCGACCAGTCCACAATTTCCGGCCGCTTTCTGCCACCAAGGAAAAAAGACAACGTTGCACCACCCTCGGGAGCACGATTTTCAAAACAGCTGGAAGGAAAAAGAATCCCCAGCATATCTTTACCTTCACACGAAGGCACCAATCCCCCAAACGACTGAGGCACACGAACAGCTTCCTTGCCAAGCACCCCCACACCAACCTGCACAACAGGCGCATACATCATAGCAGCAATCGCTTCGATCGCTTTTTCATCGGCAAAAGGCAGAATGGCAGGCAAAGCAAAACCGGGAACCGTAGTCACCACATGGTTGGAAAAAACCTCCTCATCCGTATATCCCAAAGTTGTTACCCAGCGGTAATCACCTTCAGAAGGCTCAATGGAAACACTGGACACAGACAGGCGGATATGCTCCATCGAAATGGCATCCGTAATGGATTTACTCAACTCGCCAAAACCACCCGGCACTGAAAAAACCTCCTTGGTCACTTTAATCGTTTCAGCCGTTTTCACAGGATGCGGCATTTTCATCGCACCCTTAATAAAACTACCGTAATTCTGTTCCAGATTGTAAAGCTTCCGCATGGCAAAACGAGTGACCAGGCGGTCGGGATCGCCTGCGTAAACACCCGAAATAAAAGGATCGACCGCATAGTCCAGGAATGATTTTCCCAAACGGCGACGAGTCAGCGAAGCAATGGATTCCATGGGGTTTGTCCCTTTGGCACGCCAGTGTTCAAAACAAATGCGGATTTTATCGGTAAAAGAAAATAGGGGAGTTGTAATAGCAGAAATCAACCCGTCTGGCAGTGCATGAAACGATTTGCCTTTCCAGATCAATCGGATCTTTGATTCCTTTTTAGCCGTTTCCGCTTCGATCTGACCCTTTAAACGGTCAAATAACCGAATCACCTCAACATTATTAAGCACGCCCGTATTCGGTCCGGTTTCAAAGACAAAACCCTGATCGGTTACCGATTCCATTTGTCCGCCGGTACGATCAGCCTTATCGATTAACACGACTTTTTTACCCGATTGAATCAGGTTGAAAGCAGTGACTAAACCAGTAATACCAGCACCAACAACGACAACGTCCACTTCAGTTTTTCTCATAAAAATATAGTTTCGGCCAAAGCCTAAAGAATGAATACTAAACAGGCAACGAATACCCGGTGGTTCCCACTTTGTAAAGCGGATCAAACACCGTAGCCACGTTGCGGATAAAACGACGGCCGGACTCCGTAATCTGAATGGAATCCTCCGTTAAAAGAATCAAGCCATCCACGGCCATTTCCTCCAGTTTGGACACATTATACGTCAGCCCGTTTTTCAAACTCGAAACCGAATCAAAACCCAGTCGTAAAGCCAAAAGTTTCCAATGCAATTCGCCGTTGCACATCAGCGTTGCAATCAGTTCACGAACCAATTGTTCTTCCTTGGTGAGCTGATAACCCTTAACAACAGGCAAAACACCTTCCGATACCAACCGGATGTAATCGGGAATGCTTTTCGTGTTTTGAGCATACACCGAAGTAAGTTGGCTGATGCCCGTCACTCCAAAAGCATAGACCTGACCCGTTGTTTCCCAGGTGCAATAGCCCTGAAAATTGCGGTGCAGCTGACCGTTTTGACTGGCCAAATCCAATTCATCGCCTGGCAAAACGAAATGATCCATGCCAATGCGAAGATATCCGTTTTCAGCTAAAATAGAGCAAGCCGTTTCATAAAGTTTGTTTTTCAGACTTGATTCGGGGAGGCCGTGTTTTTCCAACGCCTTTTGAATGGGATGAACCCAGGGCACATGCGCGTAGGAAAAAGTGACCAGCCTGTCCGGTTTCAAAGCCACAGCACGTTGGATGCTTTCACCGAAACTTTCGGGAGTCTGATAGGGAAGGCCGTATATAAAATCCAGATTGACTGAAATGTTTCGTGCGTGCAAAAAAGCGACCACCTCTTCGATGGGTTCAAGCGAAGGTCGGCGATTGACGGCTTTCAGCACCTTGGGGTCGAAATCCTGCAAACCAATGCTGCAACGGTTGAAACCGGCATCGGCCAGTTTTTCCCAGTCGGACATGGATAAATAGCCGGGATGGCATTCGATGGCAATCTCAGGCTTTTCAGAAAGCGAAAACTCGGCAAGCAAAAGTGAAATCAATTCCTGAATGTACGAAACAGGAATGCTGGTAGGACTGCCACCGCCGAAATGTATCTGGGAAATTTTGCGTTGATGATCGAGCATAGGCAAAACCAGTGCCAGTTCTTGACGTACCGCAGACATATAAGCGTCAACACCGGCCTCGTTTTCCATCGGATAAGCATTGCAGCCACAATAGGTGCAGTGGTGGCGACAGAAGGGAATGTGAAAGTAAAAGGACAGGTTGGAAGGCAGTAAACCGTTGGATTCAGCGATGGCCGTCACCAGATTTTCCGCCTGAAAACCCTCGTGAAAAAAGGTGGCCGGTGGGTAGCTGGTGTAGCGTGGTACCGGCACATTGTATTTTGTTGTTAAAAGATCATTCAGCATGTTCAGAAGTTTTTCCGAAAAATATAAGATACATCAGCGATAAAATGGCCAGTGCGATTTCCACACAAGCCAGTCCGCTGTAACCGATACCGTCAGCCAACCGGCCGCTGAAAACTGCGATCATCATGCTGCTGAAATGCACCAAAACGGTTTGCAGGGTAAAATCGGTGCCTTCCCTGCCGGGGCGTACAAAATCCATGGATACGGTGTTGACCAGCACAGAGGCAAATCCGTAGGAAGTCCAAAGATACGCAACAAAAAGATACAACTGGGGTTTGGAAGGTATTGAAAAAGTGAGTGTCCAGAAAAATACAGGTACAAACACAATCAGTACAGCTATTAATAGTTTTGCCCGATACCTGGTTAGTTTGCGTAAAAGATAGCCTCCCATAAAGGAGGAAAAAATACCAAAGATGGGGCCGAAAACGCCGAACATCAGGCCGATTTCTTTCAATCCGAATCCCTGATCTACCAGAAAAGGTTTGTACATAGCCAGGATTCCGATGATGCCCACCTGAAAAAGCAGCAAGAAAAACAACTGTTTGAGGCCACCTTTCTGACTGAAAAAATGACCGATGTCTTTGATGGTAATGCTGGTCTGTACTTTGTGGAAAGTCAGATCCTTGTCGCGGTATCGGAGAATGGGCCAGGCTGCCAAAACCAGAAACAGGGCCAGTCCCATGAACAAAGCCATCCAGCCGATTTCCTTAAAAACTATCATCAGGATTCCTCCGCCAATGAGCGTTCCGGCAAAGCTGCCCATGCTTTGCATGCTGTTGCCACGGCTGCGTTCTTTGTGTGAGAAAGAGAGGGCGGCCAGTGCATCGGTGGCGATATCCTGCGTGGCCGATGCTACAAAAGAAAGCAGCATGAGCACAAAGATCAGGTTGAAATTCAGATCCAGATTTAGAAAAGCGATGGTGAAAATAAGCAGGGCATAAACCAGTTCGGAAACGATGATCCACTTTTTAAAATCCTTTAGGCCTGAGGTTTTTTGATCGACCAGGGGAGCCCAGAAGCATTTCAGGATCCAGGGCAATTTGATGAGTTGGAGTAAGCCGATGGCGCTCAGCGAAAAGGAACCCTGCCGCATCAGGACGGGCAGGAGGGTGCTGAAAAGGCTCAAAGGTACTGCCTGGGCCAGGTAGAGGGAAAAGAAGGTGGATAGTTTCGAATATTGCTTCATTTAAATTAGGGTATGAGGACGGTCAGGGTTGCTCCCAAGGTGGTTGGTTTGCCTTTTTGAGCAAATTTTCTGAGGGGTTCCGTTTTAGTTGCGGCCAATTCAAGGTAAAAGGCCTTGAAGTCTGTATTTGTTGCATTTTTCACCCAAAAGTCAAGTATCAGGTTTTTGCGCCAAAGCGACACTTTGCCATTGACTGTGCCATACGTATCCTGAAAGGAAGAATTGTTGTCGTTCCAGTACAATTTGCCAGTTTCGATGTATTGCCAGGAAAAAAGGACTTTATCCAGGCAGGGCTTGTTGATTAATAAGGTGTAGTCGCTTCCCAGCATCAAGGTATGATTTGGAACGTATGGAATGTAGTTGTCGGAGTAATCGTTAGCTCCGTAATGGTAATCCACAAACTTGGCTTCGGTGTAACCATAGCTCATATTTGCATTCCAGCCTTTCACAATCAGGGCTTTCAATGAAAATTCCGTACCATAGCTGTATGAACGGCCTGCGTTGCGGAGCATGATACCGCCTTTTGCCACGGGTTGAGAAATTTGCTGATTTTTCCAGTCGGTGTAGAAAATAGCTAATTCACTGTGCACCCGATTTTCAAAAAGGCTGAATTTATAACCTGCTTCGTAGTTCCAGCTAAATTCGGGTTTAAAGGTGTTTTGTTTGATGGAGTCAAAGGAGGTGTTGAAACCACCTGTTTTATAACCTTTGGATACGGAGGAATAAACTACATGGTTGGGATTGAACCTATATTGAAGTGAAAGTTTGGGCAACCATTGCGAAAAGGATAAATTGGTAAGGGTATCCGTTTTTGTAGCTATAACTCCATTAACAGGACCCTTGTACAGATAGGCCTGTGAGCTTATTTCATGATCAAAACGGATGCCGGCGGTAACCGAAAACCCGGGTAGCAGGTTTAGGGTGGACTGGTGATAAAAGGCCAACCCCTTTGTGGGTATATTGAAATCTTTAATGGACGTGATTTTTCCCAAGGGGGTCAGATTGACTTCCAGATGATTTTGCGTTGTTTGCTTAAAAGCAAAAGCCCCCACCAGCCAGTTGTAAATGCCCCCACCTTTGGAATGCGCCTCCAGTTCTTCTGTCCAAAGTTTTTGATTTTGCTTTTGAGTGACAAAATTGGTCGGTTTCACCGAAAAATCCTGATCAATGGCCTGCAGGTCGGAAAGTGTTTGAAAGCTGGAGACCGATTTCAGCAGAAATCCGGAGTATGCTTTTTTGATGACCAAAGCACTTGAATACATGTTCCGGTTGTAGTAGCTCACCGAATCGTAATTGACCTGTCCGATTTTGCCGGTTGAATCGATCAAACCGTATGGATAACCGTTTTGTTTCATATTTTCAGCACGAACATGCAGGCTGAAATCCAGACTTTTAGATGCTTTCCAGACCAGTTTTCCCGAACCGGTCAGGGCATTAAATTTGTCTGCTGTTTTACCGGTGTGTTGATTCACAAAGTATCCATCCGAATGGTTGTATTTGCCGGAAAAGGAATATCCAAATACGGGTGACAGTTTTCCATAATAGGAAGCGGATGCTTCGCGACGACCGTAAGTGCCACCTGTCAGACTTACTTTTCCACCCTGACTTTCCAGAGGATTTTTGGTAATGACCTGAATGATGCCGCCCATCGTGTTTCGACCGTACAAAGTGCCTTGCGGTCCGCGTAAAACTTCGATGCGTTCCACTTCGTCAAATTCGAAATCGAATACGGATTTATCAAAATAGGGAATGCCATCCACGTACAGACCTATGGAAGGTGCATTTATTTTGGAACCGATGCCACGGACGTAGACCGGGGAGGTTAGTTTGGAGCCGTAATCGGGGGAAAATAAATTGGGTATGGCAACACTGAGGTCCTTGATGCTGGTCACATTCCAGTTGCTCAATTCGGCTGGTGTTAAAACGGAAATGGAGGCGGGGGTGTTTTTCAACTTGCTGCCGTCTTTGGAGGAGGTAATGACTACATCGTCAATTGCATGTGCATGGATATGCGAAGTGTCCATTTCTACGGTGTTTGCCATTAAATGAACACTTCCAATAAGCAATAAAAGCGCTGAAAAATTTCTTAAAATAGTCATATGTTACAAATTTTCCACAAAAGTAGCCTTAAATTAAAGCTGGTGCAATCCTCATTAGTAAGGATAAAAATCAAGGTAAAAATGAATACCTTTGCGCTCAGCATTTGTAGAAGTCTAAAATAAAGGCTCGATTGAACGATGGGCAAAAGTAACTAAAAAGAATGGAAATAGTTTTGATTGCGGTATTGGCTTTTCTGTTAAATCTACCGCTGGGTCGATGGCGCAGTCTTCATAAGAAGTTTTCTTTGGTGTGGTTTGTGTCGATACATGCTTCTGTACCCTTTTTGATTGCACTTCGGATTTGGCTGAAAACACCACATATTTATATACCCCTCTTCATCGCATTAGCCGTACTCGGGCAATTAATGGGGAAAAAGAGGCGTTTGTGTGCTACAAAAGGTTGAGGCTGTACTTTTACTTCGCAATTTCCTCCAACACCTCATACACAATGGGGCAGGTCTGGGCATTTTTTATCGATAACTTATAGATTTGGAAAAACCGTTTCCGGTCGGTGTGTGGGTATTCCCGGCAGGCTTTTGGCCTGGATTCATAGATGGAACAATAATTGTCAGCACCTAAAAAGGGGCAGGGCATCGATTTAAAAACCCGGTCGCCGTCCTCGTCTATTCGGAAATATTTTTCAATCAAGTCGGATGATTTCATGCGCAAGGCTTTAGCCATACGTTCCACATCTTTTTCTTCGATGCGCGGACCCAGGGATTTGCAACACCTGGCACATTGCAAACAATCGATGGCGTCCGAGTATTTATCGTGAAGGGCATGTACCACCAGGTCCATGCCTTCCAGCTTTTTTTTATTCTGCGTATGAAACCGCTTCCATTTGGGTTCAGCCTTTGCTGCAAGCAGGTGCAGAGACATGTAATCCGTATGTTTTATCACTTTTTAATCTTTATCGGGCATAACATAAATTGACCTCAAAGATAATACTTGGATTTAGATGATGCAAACCGGTGGTTTTAGGTCTTATTTTTCCACTAGTAAATACTTGCTAAAATGATTTAAATTGTCTGTATAACCGATTTTTTTTATAATTTTACAAAAATATTTAAGGGATCTTTCAAAACTAAATCAATTATAACCAATTAAATTTTAAGAATGAAAATCGCTATGAAAAAAACACTTGGTATTGTTTTATTTGCCCTATTGTGCACCCTGTCAATACGTGCACAGGTTGTGACAAGCAGTGTCGATGATTACAGTGTTTGTACAGTGAAAAGTATTTCGAGTGGACGTTTTATGCAGGTAGCAGGAGATCTCCTTTACAATCAGAAATACAAGGACGGTGCATTGATCACTCAGCATGTCGTTGAAAAAGACGAGGAAGCCAAACCTCAGAAGTACCAGAGGTGGCATATTATCTATGTTTCTACCGAAAACGAAGTAAAATACTATGCCATTCGAAGCACCATGAGTGGTAAACTGCTGGATGTTCCGGCTGGTGCGTTGGTTGCAGGTGTTCAATTGCAGCAATCGGCTGAAAATACGGTTATTGCTAATCGGATGTTGTGGAGTATAGTCGAAGTTTCTACCGGTAAATTTCGAATTACCAATAAAAACAGCGGTCTGGTTTTGACCAACAAGGATGCCTCCATTCTGGACGATACCCCCATTTCTCAGGAAGTGAATACCGATGCTGACAATCAGTTGTGGGAAATTAACAAGCAGTTACCTTGTTCTTACCGCGATGATAAAGTCGTTAAATTTTTTGAGCGCAATAAAAGAACTTTTGGCTCATCCGCTTTTGATCAGGGATCCAGCATTTTGCTTTCGAATGGTAGAACGTTGTGGATCACTCAGGATTCCTGGGATGGCAATCAATTGCAAACAACTAAAAACCTATTTAGTAGTTCGAACTTTTTCTCGTATGGAAATTCCATGTTTATACAACCTTCTCTGACGGATTGGTCACCGGATAATGCACCGAATATTACCCGCCTGAACAGTGCTCAGGGGCGCCCCAAACAAATTTGTGATATTCAATCGGGTCAATCGTTTGCCTGGCCTTCCAATGGTGTGGAAATAGATGGTAAAGTTTATTTGATTTGTGGGGAGGGGCAAGGTTTGTCTCAGACCACGCAAACGCTGTATGAAATTTATCCTTCCTCTACGGGTAGCTCTGTCTGGACGTCCATTCGTCACGTAGTGCCTGGTTTGAGTAACTACAATACCATCAATTATGCTACCGGTATGGTAAAAGCAGATGATGGTTATGCGTATGTTTTTGGGAGCCGGGGGTTGGGCTTTGGCTACTCCCTACAAATATTTGTAGCTCGTTTCTCACAGGCCGATCCTTTCAATAACTGGACTTTCTGGGATGGCTCGACCTGGACAAACAAACCACCGACGACTGATGCTGAATATACTAAAGCGAAGCTTTTTGAAGGAACCGGAGCATCGGCTGCAGTTAGTTATGTGAACGGCAAGTTTGTATTGATAACCTTGGATCAGGGCTTTTGGGTTACAACCTCCAGATTTGTCCGGGGTACTGTTTCTGCTTCTCCAACGTCCAAATTTGCTGCATCCAAGAAGCTTTACAACATTAATGAGTATACCTATGGTACGCAGGCCCGTTATTATTCGCCCAACGTTCATCCTCAGTTTAAAAATGAGAACGATGAATTGTTGTTTACCTACAGCCTGAATTTCAATGCTGATGATAAGCAGGATATAACGGTGAATGCCAGTGGTGAGAAAATTGTGAATGGCGTAAGTGTGGTTAAGGGTCCTTACATCGATCCTTATTTTTACCGGGTAAAAGGGGTGAGAGTGCCTTATTCTGTATTGGGTATTCCATCTTCTGTGCCGGCAAGTATTGTTGATACCAAGATTGATGCGAAAGAAACGATTGAGATCTATCCGAACCCAGTTCAGGATTATTTGAACCTGAGTTCCAAAATAGCTCTGGAAGGGGCTGTGTATCAGGTTTACAATGCAATGGGCAGTTTGTTGAAAGAGGGTCAGTTGCAGGGTGATAAAGTGAATGTTGAAACACTTCCTGCCGGTTTTTATAAATTGGTGATCAAAAAGGATAATCAGACTATAGCAAAAAGTTTCCTGAAAAAATAGGGGGCTTTTAGTGTATTTAAAAAGCGGCAAAAGTATTCGTACTTCTGCCGCTTTTTTAGTAAGAATAAAGCCTTACTTTTCACTTATTAATTTATCGATTTTCTGAGTAGTTTCATAAATATGTGGTACGAGTTGGTTGCCTGATTCTACAATCAGACCTTTTTTGTTGATTAAAACATAAAATGGTACTATGCGAATCTCAAAACCCTTATTGAACGATAAGTTTTGAAAGTAATTGCAATAGACGTGACTTCCTTTAACCTGATACCGCATTAATTCAAGCTCACCTTCTACAATATTAGGATCTAAACTTATATAAACAACATCAAAATTCTTTCCCTGATAGTCTTGGGTGAGCTTATTGGTATAGACGAAATCGTCTGTGCAGGATTTAAAACCTCTAAACCAGAAATCAAGGTATAAAACTTTGCCTTTGTTAGCTGTTATAATGGAATCCAGTAATAATTTACCGGATAAGTTCGTCATTCTTTTATAAATGGTGTTGGTCGCTTTTTGTGGATTTTCCAACTCCTCCTGCTGGGTTTGAAAATAGGTTTCTAAAGGTTTTCTGATAAAGGATTCCTGAATGTTTTCATCGAACAGGTTTTTATTGGTTGCAAAAAAGTTCAGATTTTTTTCATTGAGATTTTGATAGAAAATGTTACCAATCAGTGCTTGTTTAAGTATTTTATTTGGTTGATTCTGACTGATGTGATTGATTAACACGACAACGTTACTGTCTTTTTTTGTTGAAAAATCTTTTATAAATCTCAAGCTGGTATTTAGGGAATACCCATTTAAAAGTTCGTAAGCATCCGTGTTTAAAAGGGTTGTCGAAAATACAGATCCAATTTGATCAAGAAAATTGAAATAGTCTGAAGTAGGATCTAAGATGTTGTAAAACGAGTAATACAGAAGCGATTGTAAGTAGTTAATTTTGACGTAATTGTTGGTCCATTTTAAAACTTCCGAACCCGGGTTTACCTCTTTGATAAATCGCTGTCTTTGACTGGACATCTGATTTTTGACACTTTCACAATAGATTTTGTATGCTTCCGGTTCGAGTGTTGCCATTTTATGTGGATCATAATTAACCGTGAGGTAATTGCCGTTCAGGTATTTGTATAGTTCCTGATTTGTTTTCTGGCAATTGCCGTTGAAACTGACGTAACCAATGTTTTTGAAATCAATGCCTAACAGGATGTTGTCTCCCGGATGCGCAATGAATTTTCCGACAATGGGTTCAATGCTGATGTCCTGGGCAATGTACAAGTCAAACGCAAACTGGAAAGTCCCATCCTTTTTTATAGAATCTTTCAACAGGGTTTCTTTTCCTCTGAAATCTATGATTTTAAGCGTTAAAACTTTGGTTTTCGGATAGATGCTCCGGTTTATAATAATGCCTTTAATGACTGTTCGGGAGGTACCGGGTATAGCCTGTAGTGGCAGGCAGATACTAAATAACGCTACTAGTAAACTGAAAATGATTTGTCTATTCATATAATCTCACTCTTTTGTCATCCATTTTTGCCAAAAATACAAAAAAAAGGATTGAATTCATTTGAACTCAATCCTTTTTAATTTTTTAACCTCAAATTGAGGTCTGTTGCTTTTTCTTAGAACGGTGTCACCGAGAAAGGGCGGTCTTCGATTTTGGTACCGCGGGTCTTTTCAGGCTTGTTGCCCATTTCGTAATGGAGAACGCCGCCGTTGATGATGTCGGCGTAAGTGATCCAGTTGTGTGAATAGGTTTTGCCGTTTAAAGTAGCTGACTGGATATAGACATTTTCTTTGCTGTTGTTGTTGGCTTCGATGATGAACTTCTTGCCGTTTTCAAGGGTGATGGTCACTTTCTTGAATACAGGACTGGTAAGGACGTATTGGTCGGTACCGGGACAAACGGAATACAAGCCCATGGAACTCAGGACGTACCAGGAGGAGAGACCTCCCTGGTCTTCATCACCCGGGTAGCCTTTTTCAGTGCCATTGTAGAGCTCGTTGGTTACTCTGCGGGTCCAGTATTGGGTTTTCCAGGGTTGGCCTACGTAATTGTACAGGTATGGAACGTGTTGACAAGGTTGATTACCGTGTGCATACTGACCCATTTTGGCAGTCAGCATTTCGGCAATCTCATGGATGACAGTACCGTAGGAGCCTACTTCGTAGTCGCTTTTAGTACTGAAAAAGGTGTCAAGTTTGGCTGCAAATTTGTCGTCACCACCTACCAGGTCAATCAAACCTTTCATGTCGTGGAAAACAGACCAGGTGTATTGCCAGGAGTTGCCTTCGGTGAAAGGATTTCCCCAACGGATGGGGGTAAAGTTTGGATCCCAATCGCCGTTTATCTTGCGACCCCTCATAAAGCCTACGGAAGGATCCCATACATTCTTGTAGTTGCGCATCTGACGGGCAAATACTTCTTCGTAGTGCTTGTTGCCAACTTGTTTGGCCAACCAATAGGCACAGAAATCGTCGTAGGCGCATTCCAGTGTTTTTGCTGCACTTTCACTGATTTCAGGCATAGGGAAATAACCCAATTGGAAGTAATGAGACCAACCTTCGCGACCACTAGAGCCACCTAGGCCTTTATTTGTTACTTCGTGATAGTAGGCTTCCAATGCTTTGTTGGCATCAAAAGTACGGATACCTTTTGCCCAGGCGTCGGCCAATAGGGTGATGGCATGGTTTCCGATCATGATGCCGGAATTTCCGGGACAAGCCCAGGCTGGAAACCAACCGCCTTGTTCCTGTGCATCAAGTAAAGATTGCATATAGCGGCCTTGCATGGTTGGGTGCATTATGTTGGTCAAAGGAAACTGTGAACGGAAGGTGTCCCAGAAGCCGTTGTCGGTGTACATGTAACCGTCGTGGATCTTGCTGTCGTAGGGGCTGCGGTAATAAGGTTTGCCTTCTTTGTTCATTTCGTAGAAGGTGTGAGAGAAAAGGTTGGAACGGAATAAGCAGGAGTAGAACGTAGCTTTGTCGGCTTCGTTGTCGGTTTCAACCACTATGCGGTTCAGCAACTTATTCCACAATTTGCCAGCTGCAGCTTTGGTATCTTCCAGGTTTTTGAATTTGCCCAGTTCGGAATCCAAATTGAATTGAGCCTGTTCAGGACTAATGTAGGAGGTAGAAATTTTTACCTGCACTTTGGAGCCCGGTTTGAATTCGATATAGGCACTTTTGCCATCACCTTCGTCGGTGAGGCCGTTTGGTTTTACTTCAAATTTCTTATTTTCCCAGGTACCGTAAGATACGAAAGGTTGGTCAAATTCTAGTACAAAGTAGCCTTTGAATGCACCTGGGAACAGGTAACCGTTGTTGACCCAGCCAATGATTTTGCGTTCTTTGGGCAGAATCTGAACCATGCTCTTGCCGGTATAACCATCCAATACCACATAGGCCGCTTGCTTTCCGGGGAAAGTGAAGCGCATGTGCCCTGCACGTTGAGACGGTGAAATTTCGGTGGTGACGCCGTTATCGAATGTTACTTTGTAGTAATTGGGATGAGCTGATTCGTTCTGGTGACTGAATTTAGCAGCACGATTGTTTTCGTTTACTTCCAGTTTTCCAATTTCCGGGAATAGGGAAAAGCAGGAATAATCGTTCACCCACGGGCTGCATTGGTGCACTTGTTGAAAACCACGAATGGTATTGTCGGAAAACAAGTATTTCCAACCTTGTCCATTAACGCCGGTTTGTGGGGAAAAAGCGTGCATAGGGTAGGGCACTGCTATGGTGGGGTAGGTGTTGCCATAACTGTAATCGGGTTTTGAGTCCGTACCCTGAAGGGTATTGACATACTTCAGAAGATCTTGCTCCTGGGCTTGAACTATGCTGCCTATCATCAGGCAGAGGGCAATGGCCAGCAGTCTTGCTTGTTTTTTCTTCATTCGATTTTTGGTTTTCTATAAGATTATTTTGAAAATTTTACTTATCCAGTTTTTTAGCATTTTCAGCCATAATTTTGTTATACCAGTCGTAGTATTCCTTGGTCATTTCTTTTACTTTGTCCGGATGTTGATCTGCAACGTTCACCATTTCTTCGGGGTTTTGAGTGACATTTACCAAAAAGATGGAGTCCTTTTTTTCCATAGGTGCTTTTTTGGAGGGGTCGTGCTGGCCAATCATCAATTTCCAGTCGCCTTTGCGGATGGCCCAATTGTTTTTCAGGAAATACCAACAGAAGGTATCGTGAGAGGTTTTCGCATTTTTTAAAATGACGCTTTTCATCGTTTTGCCTTCAAAAGCATTCCTGGAATAGTTTATGCCGCAAAAATCCAGTACGGTAGGAAACCAGTCTACATTCATGCACCACTGGTCTCTGACGGTATTTTGTGGAATCTGACCAGGCCAGCTGATTATGGCAGGTATGCGGATGCCACCTTCAAAGAAGCTTTCTTTTCCTCCTCTGTAAATGCCGGCATTGCCTCCGCCTCCGAAGGTTCTGTCCTCGGTGGAATGACCCTGATCGGATTGAAAAATGATGATGGTATTTTCTCTTAGATGCAATTCATCCAGCTTTTTCAACAGGGCTCCAATCTGGTCGTCGATGGTTGAAACACAGGCTGCATATTTATCTCTGGGACTTTTCAGATCTTTGTAGTATTCTCTCCACTTGGCTGTGCCCTGCAAAGGATAGTGAGGGGTATTGATGGCGTAATACAAAAAGAAGGTGGAATCTTTATTTTGTTCTATAAAGTCGACTGCCTTGCTGGTGATCATTTCTGGAAAGTACTGACCTTCTCGCCAGATTTCCTTGCCGTTTTCCCACAAATCGTGCTGGTTAGGGCCTCCCCAGTAAAAATAGTGGGAGTAATTGTCTATGCATCCTCCCATAAATCCGAAGGAATAATCGAATCCTTGACCGTTTGGCATGGTGGCATCTGAATATCCGAGATGCCATTTCCCAACATGGCCGGTCACATAACCGTTTTCTTTCATCGTTTCAGCTATCGTTTCTTTTTTGGCGGGCATTCCGTCATAACCGTGCCAAGCTGGACCATTGCCTGGCATTTCAGCTGCCAAAGGGGACAAGCCAGTGAGCAAGGCGGCTCGGGAAGGGGAACTGACAGCTGCAGCTGCGTAAAACTGGGTAAACTTAACGCCTGTCTCGGCCAGTTTATCCATATTGGGTGTGACTAAGTCTTTTGATCCGTAGCAGTTGACATCTATGGAGCCTTGGTCATCGGTATAAATGATCAGGACATTGGGCTTTTTGGATTGGTTTGCTGCCTGGCTAAAACCGGATGAAGCAGCTAAAGCGGTTAGGGAGCTGATTAAAACGTGTTTCATTTTTTTTCTTGCAAATATACAGATGTTAAATCATTTTTTTTAATTTTTAAGTAAATCAATTTAGCAATTTGAAATAAAAGAAAGTGCTTTTTATTTCACCTTCAAAACCATGCCCAACTTTAAGTTTGCATTTTCCAGATGATTCAATTCAAGCAATTGCTGCACGGTAGTGCCATGGCGTCTGGCAAGAGCATACAAGGTATCGCCTTTTTGAATGGTTACAACATCGGCAGAAGGGGTGGTTTCTGAGCTTTGTTCTTTTTTTAGAACGACAACTGAGTCTTTTTTAGACGTACTTTTAGTTGCATGTTTCGTTTCAGTCTCCATTTTAAAGACGGGTTCATCTTCAATTCTGATTGTTGGTTTGTAGGCCAGAGCCGACTCTTTGACCAGGCAGTCTTTGAAATCGAAAAATTTCTCCGGATTTTTTGGGACATGGTTGATACGGACTTCAAAGTGTAAATGTGGAGTCGATGCACGGCCTGTACATCCTCCCAAACCAATAACATCACCTGCTGCAACTGTTACTCCGTCTTCCACCAGACATTTGCTTAAGTGTGCGTAATATGTTTCGATGTTGTTTGGGTGTTTGAGAATGACCAGATTGCCATAACCGGAATATCGGGATGCTTTTGTAACAATTCCACTGAATGCAGCCCTGACCGTATCACCTTTATGCAGTTTGATGTCTGTACCTGTATGGTTGTGCCTTCCTCTATACCCAAAAGGGCTAATGACTCTGCCTTTTATTGGTGAGATTTCCTGGGGTTTAGATGTCTCCGGAAACAACATATTAATTTTGTCGCTCATTTTAGTCAGCGTAAATAGAGGTGCTTCACCTTTACTGATGTTGCAGTTGCAGATCAAAAAGCAGAGTAGGAATGAAACGTGCAGCAATGTTTGTTTTGTCGCATTTCCGGCAACACAAAACGTTTTAAGTAATGTACGGTTATAAATGTTTAAAAGCTTCATATCAATAATTTAAGTCTAGTTGTAAGCATGGTTCTAATCCGGTAGAAAGGATGACCGTTGATACAATTTATCGTTAGATGTATTAGATTCTTATTACAAATATAATCAAAACAGACGCAATAAGGAAGCTTTTAATCGTTTTTGGACGATGTTTTAACGTTGAAACTTACAAATAAAAACTAAATAAACAACAACAATATTCTACTTTTTGGTAAGAAACTAACTCATTCCCTGCCTGATAGAAATGGATACAATCTGATTCTGATGAAAGTATTTCAGTATCTTTTTTATTGATTTTTAAGGGTTGAGCTATGCTTTGTAACGACGTCCCCAAAATTTAAATTTGGTCAGTGACGTGTAGACGATAATTCTTTCAAAAAATTTAAAGCGCATCAGAAAATGAATGATGCGATACCACAAAGCCAGTAAGGTGAGAAAAAGTGCTGATTCCACAACCATTTTAGAGACTTCATTCTCCAAATGGAAAAGATACAAATCGAGGTATTTATAAAAAAGACCGAGTAAAACGAATTCAAGTAGGAGGATAAACCCAATAATAAATCCGTGGCCAGTCTCGATCGCTTTTTTCGGACAATCACTCATACATTTCATACAACTTTCGCAATTAAATGTCCAGAATGGTCTGTTGTCAACTTTAATGATGGCTTTAACCGGGCAGCCTTTCACGCAAATATCGCAGTTGTTGCAATCACTGGAGGCGTAATAGGTTTTAGCGAAAAAGAAACGTCCAATAAAATAGTACGCAAAAGCAATGGGTATTAAAAAAATGTCATAAATTTCACGCAAAGCTTTGAAGTCGGATTTGCCTGTTACTATTTTTTGAGCAAAAGCTGTGACTTTCACTTTGTTTTTTTCATGCAGATATTTTACCGTTCTATCATTCAGTCCCGGATGAATGGAAATCCAATTGGAAGGCAAATCTACAGGAAAAAATGATTGTATCGAGTATCCTTTGAGTTTGAGAATGAATGCTGATAAATAAAAGGCAATGCCAGTGATACCTGGTGTGATGCATTTCCCAATAAGCATTCCGGCCCTTGTATTCATCAGCACGACTTTATTTTCCCCTTTTGGAAAATGCCTGATAAAATGCAACATAATCGGTGGATAATTAAATCCATGAATGGGCGATACAAAGATTATTATTGCATTTGGTTTTGGAGGTTCAATAGATAGTCTGTCTACTCGGGCAATATTTATCAATTGACATTCCACATTTTTTTCCTTGGCCGCATGGGATATCCAATTTGCCACTTTTCTGGAATTGCCAGTTCCTGTAAAGTAATAGATATTTAATATTTGAGGAATGGGCATTTTTTTAACACAATAATAAGGATAATTATTTAGAATTTAAAGCGAGTAAAACGTCGTCTAAATTTTCCAAAGCCATAGCTAAACCTTCTTTAAAACCCATTTGCAGGGTTGCTTCCAGTTGTGCCAAATCGTCGTACATAATATCAAATTGAACCAGTGTTCCCTGATCTATATCTGTAAATGCCACTTCCCAATTTGATTGTGGCAAATCTTTGTTCACATGTCCTTTAGCATCAGCAAAAGCGTCGAGCCCTTTGAAACACTTTTGAAATTCAATTTCAAAGTAATCGACCAATGCCCAATGTTGTTCGCCTTCAGGTCCTATCATGGCATAATACCAATGACCGCCTTCCCGGAAGTCCATCGTTTTTGTTTTTGTCTTCCAGGGTTTGGGTGCCCACCACGTGTCCAAGATTTCGCTTTTGGTGAAAGCGTCCCAAACGAAAGGGCGTGCAGCTGCAAATTCACGTTTTACGGTGATGGATTTTTCGGTCTTATTGACCGAAAAATCGTATGATAAATGGGTGCTCATATTTTTTATTCTTTAGTGTTTAGGAATAACAAAATTTAGCAGCACTTTGTTTTTTATTTATCCGCAAATATCGATTAAATACAGATGGGGCAACTTACTTTGCAAACGCTTTTTCGATGGCTGCCTTAACCAATGGTTCCATGATTTTATATCCAGCCAGGTTGGGGTGAACGCCATCCATGGCCAGATCTTTTTTCATACCCAGGTTTTCATCCACAACGGCAGAATAATAGTCAATATAACCCAATTTGTTTTTCTCAGCGTAGCTTTTCAGCATTGCATTGAGTTTGATAACGGATTCGGCCGGTTTAATTCTGGGGTTCCAGTGAAAAGCAATAGCTGGCAAAACGGAACTAAAAATAACTTTGATGCCGTTTACTTTGGCAATTTCAGCCATGGAAATCAGGTTTCCGGCTACGTTTTCAAGCTTGGAGGGACCAGTATTTTCAGCAATATCGTTGATTCCTGCCAGAATAACTACGACTTTGGGTTGTAAGTTTACCACATCTTCCCGAAAGCGTACCAGCATTTGAGGGGTGGTTTGTCCACCAATTCCGCGGTTGATGTAGTTGTTGTTCTTGAAGAAATCCGGGTCGGTATTGATCCAGCCTTCGGTGATGGAATTACCCATGAAAATGACACGCTTTTCTCCAGCGACCGGGGCAGGCATTTTTTCATTGTCACCTTCGTAGCGCTTCAGCCAGGCCCAGTCGTTGTGGATGCGTTCTTCAATGTATTTTGTGAAATTTGCCCAGTTTTCTTTGTTCTTTTGAACTTCCGTTTTTTCGTTGCTTAGTGGTTTCATTAATCCGAGGGTTGACATCCAGTTAATTATATTAAAGGCTTTAATGCTATCATTTACAGGTTGTTGGTGTAGGCTTAATTCGGCTTTTCCACCTGTTTTCAGCCATTTGTTGTAAAAAATGATGACTTGCTTCGTGTTGGCATTGCTGGCATCTATAAATATAGGTGCTTCTTTGGATGCCCCGATTTTTGGAAATGTTTCCGGATCGATGATGCCTATAAAAGGAATTCCTCCAAGTCTGGCGGTTAAAAATTTCGCAGTACCAAACGTGAGGAGCCCGAGTTTATGATCATCTATTTTATAAACAGCGGCATTTTTCTGCAGGTATTCTAAAGCCATTTTCAAATCCAACTCGGTGATGGGAGCCAGTGGATTTTTTATTGTAAAAGCGGTACTGCCATTTTTTATTAAAGCGGCTATGATAGCGTCGTCATTACCGGTAGAGCTGCAGATTAAAGCAGAAGTACCTGTAGGTCTGATCTCCGGGTTTGGCGGATAAAAGGTGATGGTAGTACCTCCCGGATTGTTTTCGTAAAGGGGAATGGTTTTTGTTTGTGCTGTAGCACAAATGGAAAAAAACAGGGCCGTTGAAATAAAAAGACTTCTGAATAACATATTTAAATGTTTGAAGGTTGATAACTTTTGAAAGTTTTAAATGAAGGAACAAATATAAATATAAATAAAACGATTTAGCATACATTTTGAATGCTATTTTAGAGGGGATTTTATCTGCTTACAGATATTTTTCCCTGTTTGTTGGTTGCTGGAAGTGTGATTTGAATGAGTCCAGGATGTACCATCTTAGTTTGAACTTGCTTATTGTCAAATTTAACGGTGTAATTGTAATTCGAGTTTAAGCAAATCAGCATACAACGTTCGTGTGGCAATGTTGCATCGTCAAAGTGCAAGGTAGCCTGATAGTCTGAGAAATCGGTATTGAATTTCCCTTCTGAAAGCCAGATTTCAAAGCCGGTAGTTACTTTTCCTATTTTATAGTATGATGAAAACCAATTCAGAATGGGGGAGGAAAGCCCGGAAAACTGATGCCAGCCGGCTCCTCTGCCCGAAGCCAGCATAAAATGTTCGAAGGTATAGTAGCTTTCGCGGCATTCTTTTTCCCAAACTTCCAGAGCTGTGTTGGCTATCTGATAGGCCAAATCGCCTTTCCCAAGGTCGAGCAAAGATTTCCAGGTGGTCCACTGATGCGGCATCCAAACGGCACCGTTCCAGTAACCGTCGGTTTTAAAATAGGAGGCAGATTGGTCTACAGTAGAGAGTCCGATGTTGCTCCAAAGTTCGTTCGGATTGAAAAGATGTTTTAGAAGTGCATCGGATTGTTCTGAGGTACAAATGCTGGTAATAAGCGGAGAGGTGCCGTCCAGTCCTTTGTTGTAGTTCGAGCCGTCCTTGTAGCGGAAAATACCGTTTGCATGGCCGGCTGCATTGTGTTTTACGTAGCCATAATATCCACTTTCGGCATCCCAGGCGTATTTTTGCAATGCTTCGGTCATCGTTTTAATTTCAGCATCGTATTGTGTTGCCTCTTTTTTTAACCCCAGTTCCAGAGCTGCCATTCGAAGTATTTTGCCAGCGCGAATGTAAAAAGCAGTGGTTACAACAGGCGTGGTGAGGTTGCGTAATGCATTGTCGCCTCCCAAAGCCTGCTGGGGTGGATAATCGTCCCAACCGCCGGAGTTGTAAAAATAATCCCAGCTTTTCAGCAGATTTGTGCCTTTCATCCGGGTGGTGGAAGTCGGATTTTTTCCGATCATAAACTCGAAGTATTGTTTTAACCTTGGATATAAAAACGCCAGCATGGGTTTTGACTGGGTTTCGTTCCAAAGATCGTAGAGGGCAAAAAACTGAATGGGCAGGGGTGTTCCATGATGTATAAAGGCGGATTGTGCACCAACTTCGGTGGTATAGGCACGCACACATTCAAAGGCTTTTAACGGATCTACATCCACCAGGCCAAGGGCAATAAAACCGTTGTCCCAGGTGTAGAGGCTGTTCCAGTTTTTGCCCGGTGTAAAATGCCGGATGTATTCGCCCTGCGTATAAACGGGATAAACGATATTGGAAAGGAGACTGGCCTGTAAAAGTTGATAACCGAAAGTGAATTTCTGGCCTTCGGGTAAAATAGGTTGTTTGTTTTCGGCAGTTTGTTTGGCAGTGCTTTCCGGCGATTGATGAAAATTTTCATTTGCTGCCGCTACATTTGCCTTACTGCCTGTGGTTATAAGCGTATAAATGGTTTGCTCGGAGTTTGGCTGAAGTATAACGGGACGCAAAAAGGCATTGGTATAATGGCCCTGTGAGTTCCCAACTAAACGGTTTGACACATGATCGTGCGTTTTTCGCCGTAAAAAAGAATCCAGCTCATCGTTTAGAATTTCCCGGATTTCTGAGTTGGGAAAATTCCAGGAAATGCCGTAATACGTTTCTAAATTTTTGTATTTCAGGAGTACATCCTGCTTGTTTTTTTCGATAACAGGTGTGAAAGCACGGGGGCTGTTCACAAAATTCAGTTTTGCTATAGAGTCCGTGTTTCCAACGTAAAATCCATCCAGCTCAAAAGCACTTTCACCCTCCGAAATGAGTTCCAGGGTATTTTTGCCTTTCAGGGCGGCATAAGGCACATTTAAGGTTGAAAATTGGCCGGTTCCTGTGAAAATCAACGAAGTATTTACGATTCCTTTAGCTGCAAATCGGGCTTGTTTTCCAGCTTGAAAACGATAGCGGAAACAAAGCGTACCTTTTTCCTGTCCCTGCGGTACATTGATGGAATAAACCACCTTATCGCCCTTATTTTGTCCGAAACCTCTGGCCAACAGGCTGCCATCAAGGGAATTAGTGCTTCGATCTTCGTAACGCTTCCACCCGTCGAAAATCAGGTTGTACTGCGGAAACATTTTGGCTGGTTCTACAGATTCATAATTGATTGCATTCACCCATTGCAATCCTTCTGAATGTGTCGCTTTGACTTCAGGATAGGTTTCGGATAATCGATATAGGCCATGTTGTTGAGCGTCAGATTCTGAATAACGGGGGAGTTGTTGACGCATTTTATTTCAACGAGGACCTGTGAACTATCTTTTATAAAATAGGTAACATCCACATAAACCCGGTCTTTCCATTCCATTTCATACCGGTAGGTGATTCGTGTCATTTCCGGATTGATTTTCCAAGGGAAAAAGGATGATTCGAAAAGGACGTTTGGCACCGATTGCTTGTTGCGGTAGTAGCCAGGCATGACCGAAAAATCAAAACGAATGCCGCTTTTAAGATCGGCAATGTGAGAAATACCTGCGTACTTTTTGGAATACGGCCCCCAGGCAGATAAGGAGTTGATGTCGTGGCTGTTGTTGAAATAGCAGGGGGCTATTTTATCGATGGGTAAAGCAGAAAGGATGGTTAGCAGTATGCAAATAGTGAGAAGAGTAAAGCGTTTCATGATTTTTCTTTATCAAAAGGCAAACCCCATGCAACAACTGCCAGGGTAAAATTTTCAATCCTTGTCCAAATATAGGAAATTCAAATCAATATTTCAACATCACCTTTTTTGTTACACTGCCGTTTATAGTGGTCATGTTAAGCATGAAAATACCTGAAGCTTGTATGCAGATATCCAGATTGAGCAAACCGTTACCAGATATGGTTTTAACCGTTTGTCCCTGTAAATTATACACGTGAATTTTTTCGATGGGTGTGGTTGATTTCACCTGAATGGTTCCGTTTTTCGAATTTGCATAAACTGAAATAGATTCTTTAGCAGATTCCGTTTTTGAATTTGAAAGGTCAGTTAAAACGTTCAGCGAATATTGACTGAAAAAACGCCATATTTCTAAGCTGGCATTGAAATCCTGGTTGGTGTTTCCAAAGCCATTGTTTACGGTTGTGCCTGGCCAGGTGTGACCGCCATTGATCACTTCACTTTGTGAAGTTCAATCATGGTTCCCGTTACTGATGCAATGGCTGCAAACCGGTTGCTCAGAAAGCTGGCAATGTCGTAGCTCATGAATCCGCCATTGCTCATGCCGGTTGAGATTTTTTATTTAATGCTGATCTTGCCTGAACTTAATTTATTATTGTTGCTCTTGACCTGATAAAGATAGAGCCCTTTTGGCTGTTTTGTTAAATCAAAATCTCCATTATGAGTAAATCTTTTTTCTGAGAATATTTTTTTACCTTGAAGATTGAATAATTCAAACGTGAAATATTCCACGTCCGATTTATAGGTAATTAAACAATTGGCAGGATTTTGATAGAGCAGAAATGATGCACTGTTTTTAGGTAAGCTATTGATGCTTACTGGAATATTCGTCGTTGGTATGGCTAAGCTTGTTAATTGCATACCATTTTGAAAGGCACCAATCAGTGTTGTGGCTCCTGTGTTCAAATCAACAGTTCTTAACTCACCCGAAGAGGTTGCTACGTTGTAGGCAGCTAAATACATGATTCCGGTGTTGTAGTCATACTCCATATCCTGGGCATAGTTGGCATCAAAACCAATGGAGCCGATTGCTGTAAAAGCTCCTGTGTTCTTGTCAATTCTGTACAAAATATCATTGCTGATTCCTACTGAATAGATATTTCCCAGTACATCACAGGCAAGATTGATTAGTATTTCTGTACCACAAGTCCCAATCAGAGTTGAATTTCCAATCGTTCGATCTATGGAATGCAGCGAGGATTCTCCACTATTGGCATTATAGGCAACACCGAATAGGGTCATGGTGGTAAAATCGAATGCTAGACCCATAAATGCAAAGTCCATATTGTGGATAAGAGTTCTCTTGCCAGTGAGCATATCGATGGTAACCAGTTTATTGCTAATGTATTCGGAGCCGTACCATTGATTGTCAATCCATGTACCACTGCAGACAAAAGTTGAATCTGATTGATTTTCTATTAATGTAATGACTTGGGGGTTTGATAATGAAAACTTTGCCGGACCGGTTGGACCACCTGCTTGATCGTAGGTTATATAGCAATAAGCGGTGTCATTAGTTATAGAATTTTCTGTTGAGGCTGCTTTAACTTGGATGGATGTTCCTAAGGTGCAGCAAATTAAGGCGGTTAAAATAGTCTTTTCCATGGTGGATTGGTTATTAATGGGTAAAGTTGTTGCTTATAAACTATTAGCATATAATTTTTTTTCTAATATTAAAAATGTAATGCATCTGCAAGATTACAATTTAAATTATCATATTCAAAATGTATTTCAATATTTTTTAAATTGCTCGCTAAGTGCTCCTTAAATTAAAAAGCTGCATTTAAAGACTATTTCTTTGAATGCAGCTTTTTAAATTCAGGATGATGAGTCTATAATTTTATTTTCCCCACAAAATTTCCACCGGCCCCAACAACCCCGAAGGCTGCAACGGACTTTCAGCATTGTACGGATTGTACGGACACCAGGTCTGACGTTCTTTTTCGGGCAATTTCTGGTCGCCAATCAAGCGGTTGACCCACGTGTTTACGACTTCAATTTTCAGCTCGTTTTCGCCTGCTTTAATCATCTTGGTGATATCAAGCTGATAGGGGGCTGTCCAAAGACCTCCGACATAAATCCCATTTACTGAAACTTTGGCCATGGCTGTAAAACGGCCTAAATTGATGAGGCAATTTTGGCCTTTTGGAAGCTTTTTCATCGAAAAGTTGCAGGTATAGAATGCTGTTCCCGAGTAGTACTTGATGCGATCATCAGAAGAAGACGTCCAATCCTGAAGGGTGTCGAAAACGACATGTTGTTCAGGCCCGCGTTTTGAAGGATCGAAAGTGACGGACCATGGGCCTTTCAGGTCATTAACCAGGGTTTGTGATGGATAATTGGCTTCTAAAAGATTAACTTCGGCCAGGGTCGAAGTTTTGGTCTGTTTAGGAGTTTTGGCCACCTTCGAATCCTTTTCCACCGGTTTCCGGAAAACCACAAAAACGCTTTCATTGGGTTCCAATTTCAAAGCGACTGCTGTTCCATTTTCTTTCTGCACAAAACCCTGAAGCTCCCGCATATAACCTGTTGCCGCTTCCCATAGTTCAGGTTGTAAACCTTTCACCCTGAATTCTGGAGTAACGAGTTTGGTTTCACCAGTCTGATTGGTCACGAAATAGATTTCACCATCAGTCGTGGTGCGGTGTCCATAATGGATAGTCAGGTCTACAGGCAATATGCAGTCAGGCACACAACCTATTTTTGCAAACGCTTCTTCCATACTCATCCCGTTCATTATAAGACCTTTTCCATAAATCCGCGATTTTACCTGTACGCCGTCCACATCACCCCATATTTCTGATGCCATTGCTTGCACCAAAGAATCTGCTGTGGGTTGGTTCTGCAAACTTGGGGATCGTTTTGGGGCAGGACCTAAAATAACAGCTCCATCACTGATTAGTTGTTTGATTTTTGCCAGCAACTCTGGACGCATAGTTTCGAGTTTAGGCAAAACCAGTATCCGGTATTGGGTGCCATGTGGTAGCGTGATCAATCCTTTTTTCACAGTCATGTATTTTTCAATGACTTCGGCATTCATATAATCGAATTGATAACCGACGGGCAGTGCAGGATCGATTATCCCAGTCATTTTTGGGGCATCTTCCCCGATAAAATAAGCCACATCAGCCACGTTTAAGCCCTGTTGAAGCATGTAGTTGGTTCTTTTCAGATACTGGGTATACACATCCATCTGCGAAAACCAGGTATTTTTTCGGTTGAACTCATTACCAAACCAGGTGTTCATCCCCGGATTTTTATCTTCATAGGGTTGCGAAATATAAACATGCAGCAACGTGTTGTTGATGCCTTCCGCAAAGAAACGATCGCCGCGTTGTTTTATCACTCCCGGGTAGCGTGCAAAGGGACTTAAGCCGCAAGTATTTGATTCGGCTGAAATCTTATTTTTTCCATAGATGTGGCCGCAAGAAGTAGCTGCACGGTTTTCGATGTTTCCCAAATCGCCTTCGCTCCAAAATTCACCGCCAATTTCATCAGACTGTCCGCCGTACATCAGGAATTCACTTGGAAAACCCCAGTGACCGTAGCATTCCAGCCAGGTTGTGAGGCCGTGCTTGTGGCTGACATCCCTCAATCCGCCTACATAGTCGTAAGCCACCTTGTTGGCTACCAAACGACGCATGTCCCACAAAAAGCGGTCGGATGCCTGTTCGCTATTTACTACTTTTCCCTGATAAACAGGTAGATAAGGCAAGGCGTCATAACCATAGGTTTGCTTAAAATCTTCCAAAAAGCTATCGGTGAAATTTTGTCCACCTTGTTCATAACTATCCTGTACCACCACTTTAAAACATTTGCGGTCGGCTTCGGGAATACGTTTCAGAAATTCGCCCATGTAGCTGTAAAAATGTTTCTCTATGAGCTCTTTGCTCATTTTGTCCACTTCGTATCCAGTCGATTCTGGCGAAGCGGGACCGTTTTTGGTGCCGGTTGGAGTCATACCGGTGCGGACAATGACCCAGTCGCCTGCTGGTACATTCCAGGTCAGAGTACCGTCTGCTGACATATACTTAGATATATCGATTACTTTGGAAGCATCGATCACTGTTGACCAATCGTTGGATTCCGGTTGAGGAGCCCATTGGTATTCTTTCCAGTAAGGCAGGGGAGTCGGGTGCATTTTGGCCAGCGATTTTTCACTGTAACGTTCTACGCGGGGTGATGCAGCCAGTGCTATTTCTGCCAGTCCGATTCCGGGATTGGTATTTTTGAAGATCAGTCGAAAATGGTTTGATGTGGTTGCAGGTATAGAAACGACTACGGGAGCCCACGGATCAAAACCCACATTCAGAGCCGGGTTTGACCGGTTGATTTCAAACTCGGAAATCGTGCGAAAAGTACCTTTCGTTTCCTGTGCCTGAAGTACGACATTTACAGTCATCGGGCTTTCGATGGAACGAACCGAAAGGCTGCGGGCAGTGAACGGATTCTTAGATTCCAGATCCATCACGAAGTCATTTCCTACCGGAAAATGGATACCTGTTTTCAGATTTCCGTCGGTAACAGATGACAAATCAGGCACACTCGGTGTGGAAGAAATAGTACCGTTTTTGGAAGTCAAGAACAGTTGGTCATCTTTTGGTGATTGGTAAGCAATAACCTTGACATCCTGAAATATATCTATAGGTTTCTCAAGTTTTTGTTTAAATAGGAGAGGGCCTTTCACACGAAGTTCCGAAGCTGTTAAATAGCGCATAGCCTGTTCCGGTTTGACCCATGGACCGCCCGATTGGCTCCATCCGGGAGAGTTGAAAATACCGATTTCGATGTTCAGTTCTGTGGCTTTTTTCAACGCTGCATGAACGATTTCCCACCATTCATCGCTCAGCATTTTTACTTTTCCATATGGATCACCCAGGCCGATATTCCCGATAAAGGCACGGTTTATACCGGCTTTTTTCATCGATTCGAGGTCTTTTTCAACCCCTTCTTTTGAAATGTTGTCTGAAATCCAGTACCAGTAAACGCTGGTTTGCATCGTATCGGAGGGTGTGACAAAGCCGCTTTCCAGAGTGCGATGGGAAATTTTTGATGCAGCAGATGCAGAAATACACCATGCTGCAAAAACGAAAGTAATCAGTAATGAACGATTTTTCATACTAGTTGTTTTTTTCCTCAATGATCTCCAGTTTATGGATGGTTGGTTTATTAATCGCATAAATTTTATCCGTAATCCTGTGCATTTCTACAGTCCAGCAATCACGAACACCTTTCAGACGCATACTCAGGTAGCGGTCTTTATTGACGGCGACTCCCCAATCTTTTTCTGCACGAGCCATCACTGAATCCACAGCAACGTCATCGTCCTTATAAAGCATGCCTTTGTCCAGAAAATAGCTGAATTCCATCCAGTTGTAGGCACGAAAGCTTCCTTCAATTTTATAGCGTTGAAAGTTTAGTTCTGAAACTTTCTGAGCTTGCTTGTATTGAGGTGTATTTGTCAGGAGCGCCAGGTTGATGCCTTTGCTAAATTCTGCTGCACTCCATTTTCCAATTTCCTGATGGTCAATTTTCAAGATGTAGTTCTTTCCTTTTAAACCTTTTATGGTCAGCATTTCACGATTCAGATCCTCGGTAAAAGGAATCACATTCAACGCGTCGGATTGTTTTTGTGGATTGTCCGATATGCGGGAGATGTTTTCGACGGGGTAAGGGAGTGAATTTGCCAGATAATCGAATGTAATTAATGTTGGTTTCACTGAAAGATTGGTGATGGTGCAATTTTGTGAATCGGATAATTTTTTTCTGGATGCATCGATTTTTACATCGGCTACACAACTTCCCGCCAATCCCTGACTTTTCAGAAAAAGATAGGCCATCACCAGATTACCCCCGTTGCCAGGGTGTACTCGTCCAGTTCCAATAACGGAATAGGTAGAGTCCGTTTTTTGCATTTTTGCATTAATTTCCAGCATAGGACGCAGAAAATCCACAAATCCCCAGTTGTTTTGCTTGGTTGCTTCTTCCTGAAACTTGGCAATTTCGAGCATGGTCCGTGTTTTCCCAGTAAAAACCTGATCGCCTGCTTTTTTTTGGGTTTCGTCGTAGGGAGAGGAGGCAATAAGTATTTTTTTCACATCCTTCAGTTCCAACATTCGTTTTTCCAGAAGCTTGTAGCTTTTATAAGCAACATCTACAGCGTCTTTTGCTGCCTGTGCAGCGTTTGGCTGAAGGTATTCAATATATCTGCTGTCGTTCATCCCAAAAGTGAGTGCAATAATGTTGGGTTTGCAGTCCATAATATCAGCATCCCAACGTTTGTACATGTCCATGGCAACGTTGCCACCGATGCCTTTGTTGACAATTTCAACGCGTTGACCCGGAAAATGAAGCATGTAGTACAACCAGATGTACGATTCGTAATAGCCGATTTCAGTGATGCTGTTGCCTACAAAGGCGACTTTGTCGCCTTGTTTAAAAGGGGCTATGCTTTGTGCGTAGCAAACGCACGCGATCAGAAAAAAGAGAATGGTCAGTTTTAGATTTTTCATTATTTATTTGTTGAAAATAGAAACATTTTAAAAAGCATTGGATAAGGAAGTAAAGATCCAAATACCTGGCTGAACCTTAAACTGAATGTATTGATCGTCTTCTTTGTAAAATTGCACACCTGCTATTTTTTCAATTGCAGAACCCTTTCCCCAAATTGTTTTTGAACCTACTTTAACCGTAGTAATTGCGGCATTCTGTCCAAAAACCTGTTTTGGAATGCCCAGGATACAAACCGAGTTTACCGGTGAAGTCAATTTCTGAGTGAGGGTGTTTTTTGCTGAATCAATCTGAATGGATGCCGAAATGTTTCCTTTGGGAGAAGGAACAACGCCTGAAATTTGTTTCAGATCGCCCACTATAGGAAAAAACGCATAGTCATTAAAACCAGGAGTTAATGGTTTAACGCCTAAATAATAAGCGCTGAGCAGATACATCGGGCCTGCTGACCAGGCATGATTGTTGCTGTTGTTGGCTGGAAATTCTTCCCACAGGGTGGAAGACCAGCTTTTGATCATATCCGAAAACCGGCTGCGCATCCGTATGAGCGTTTCTGTCGGATTCAGTTGCAACATGGCTTGCTCGATGTACATTTCCTGATAGGGACTGGCATCGTTTCTGGTTTGCAATGTTTTCAAAACCAAGGGTATTTTATCAGCATCTACCATTCCTGCCAAAACTGCCCAGGCTCCGCTACGATCGTCAACAGTCGAGGATTGTACTCCGTTTTTTGTGTGAAATGCATACGAACTTCCGTTCCAAAAATAGGCGTTAAAATGATCTTTCGTCTTGGTTTGAAGGGCTTTATAATAGAAACTATCCTCATTCATTTGCAGTGCATCGGCCATTTTCATGGAATTTTCCAACAACGCGATGTAAAGAGCATTGCAAACAGTATTTGCACTGCCTTCCTGAATATCCATGTTGGTTCCCCAGTCAATCCAGTTCCACAGTTTCCAGCCCTGGCCGGGTTGCATGATCAACATTCCGTCGTTGTTGGCGGTAGATGCACACTGTTGAACGAACTTTTTTGCATAGGGATAAAGCTCCTGAAGCAATGCTTTATCACCCGTATACAGGTAATAATTCCAGAGCATGGCAACTGCTGCCATATTCTGGTCGGGAAGATTGAAGGCCTTGCCCGGTGCAGTCGTATAAAGCGATCCGTCGGGTTTTTGGGTTGAAAAAAGCTCTCTGAAAGCTTTTTGTGCCAGTTTGATGCTCGAGTTGTCGTACAAATAAAAGGAATAAAGTATTTGCTCAGAAACATCGCCCCACCATTGACCCCGTTCCCGGTTTGGGCAATCGTAAAAATAGTCTCTCATGCAAACGCGCGAGGTGTTTTTACATTTGGTCCAAAGGGTATTTAAAGCAATATCGTTTGAAGTAAAAGATCCTAAAACTTCCGTATGGTAGCTGGTTTCTCTGAATTTCAGATCCAGTATTTTGACCGGGCCTGTCACATTGGTAAATTGATATTTCACCGTTTGGCTGCTTGAATTTTGCCAGGCCAGACATTCAAATTCCTGTACGCCTGCTTTGGTGATGTAATCCTGATAATAGAAATCATTCAAAACGATGCGGATATTTACTCCGGCAGGTGCATTCAATTTTAGGTAGGGTGTACCCTGTATGTTGATTCCCAGGTTACCGGCTATGATGGTATCACTTTTAATAGTTGTTAGAATGGATGCCTGATTGGTGTAAGATTTTAAACCGAAATCTTTCCAAAAAGGAATGCTGCGTGGTAGTAGTTTGTTCCAGGGTGCAGTGGGAGGAACTCCTTTTGAAACAGCATTTGACCAGGAAGCATCGTTAAATTTAGAAGAAAACCATTCCGCAGTTTCTTTCCGTGCATCGTAGGTAACCGGGTATGCCAGCCATTTGTGATCTCCGGCAGGTTTCATGGGCTCAGCCATAACACCATACGCCACATCGCAAAGACCGGGTAGGTTGAATGATGTATTTTCATTGGTACATCGGATAAATGGGGCAGTACTTCCGGCTGTCCGGTAAAAACCTGATTTTACAAATCCATGGGCAGCATCACCGCCAAAAGTTGCATCACTAAACTGGATGGTACCGCTTACGCCAAATTTGTACAAAAGAAGTCCGTTCTCAAAAGCGGGATCAACCTTTATTTTCCAGGTTTTGTCTGAAATGATGGTCGAATTTTTACGGCCAGCCAGTTTGGATTCAAACAAAAAACCTCCATCGGGTAAGGTCCGTTGAGTATAACCTTCCGGGCCACCTTTGTGCCAGACAAGTGCGCAAATACTATTTTCTCCTTTTTTCAAGTAGGGGGCCAGATCCATTTCGTCGTAATAGGTGTTTTGAAGATCGGGACGGGCATCCAATCCGCCATCTCTGACCACCAGTTTCCCGTTTATATAAAGCCAGTACTTGTTTTCTGCAGCGATGCGGGTGATGGCAGAAGCTGGTTTTTCCAGAAGGGTCACTTTTTTTCTAATATTCACCCAGGAATTGTTGGGGCCCTGGTCTGAGGTCCAGATCCAGTGGGCTGACCAGGTTTTATCTTGCGCAAAACCAAGGCTTGACAAAAGAAAGAAAAGGAGGAAAATTTTGAATAGTTTCATTTAGAAATTGTTTTTTAATTTATTAAAACCTTGAGTGTTTTTACCTGTTCACCCTGTGTTACATTGAGTATATAAATGCCTTTGGACAAGAAACTTACATCGGTTGGATTTTCACCGGCAACACCTTCCAGCACTTTATCAATTTTTCGGTTGTATAGCTTCACGGAGTCTTTGCCAACCATTATAAAAGCGAATTGTTGATAGTCGGAAGAGGCCGTTGTTTTTTTCAATTCTACAAAAGAGCCATCTACTAAAGGTCCGGTCTGAATGGATTTTTTCATGAGAGGTCATACAATTTAAGGTTCGTGTTATTTCTGGACACTGGTGTATAACAAATCCATTACTCACCATACTCGGCAAATATATATCTAATACCACATTGAATCAATAGAGTAAGTGTTCAAATATTTGCACAAAATGATACAAAAAAATAGGGTGGAGCAATTATTCCCCACCCTTAATGCACTATTAACGGCGTTAAGCCTTTTTTGTATTCACTTTTTTTTATTCATCGTTTTAACCTGTTCATTAAGCATGTAATCTTCTGGGTATAGCGCCAAAGCTTCAGTCAAAACCTTTTTAGCCCCCGCTAAATTTTCTTTTTCTAATTAATAGGAAACCAACAGGGCGTACGAATCACTTTTACCCCAACTTGGCATTTATTGGGTTAAAAAAGTTTTTGGAGTAAACTCTTGAAGAGTTGATTCCAGTTGAATTAAGCTGGTTGAATCCTGCTTTTCGGAAGAGGTTAAAAAGGCATTGTAAATTTTATCCTGTATGCCATTAAAGATTTCATTTTCAGTGTTCTGAGCTTTGCTTTGAAGTATGGCTGTAAATAAGAAAAGGAACAAAATAGTGTTTTTCATTAGGCTTTTTTAAAATTTTAAAACAGCCCAACTTTAAATAACTAAAATTGGGCTGTCTCGTTTTTAATTGATTTCAAAAATAGTATTTTCTATTGAATTCCTCCTCCAAGTGCTTTGTAAAGATTGACACTCTGGTTGAGTTGATCCAGTTTATCATTCACTTTGCTAAGTTGAGCAGAAAGCAGGTCTTTTTGTGCAGAAAGCACCTCGGTGTAATTGGCTTCACCGGCTTTGAGAAGTTCCTGCGTATAATCCACTGCTTTCGTCAGGGAGGCTACTTGTTTGTCTCTCCACTCATTTTTGTTGACCAGAGATTTGTAACTAAATAAAATATCTGAAACTTCTTGTCCGGCGACCAAAATCGTATTGGAAAAAGTAAGAAGTGCTTCTTCCTGCTGGGCTTTGGTTATTTTCAGATTACCTTTTAGCTGCCCTCTCGAAAATATTGGCTGGGTCAGACTGGCAATGACTTCGGCAGCCAGATTTTCCGGCTTAAAGAAATTGGAAAATCCCCCTGCTGCTAGTCCAACGGATAGCGTACTGATGCTAAATGAAGGATATAAAGCAGCCTTGGCGGCATCGGTCAGTGCATAGGCCGATTGCAACGATAGCTCGGCCTGTTTTACATCCGGACGGTTGGCCAGGGTTTGTATCGACACATTACCGTTCATTGTTGAGGGTATAGTCAAATCATTGATGGAGCCACGTTCAATTGCTCCGGGCTTGCGACCTATCAGTACACAAATAGCATTTTCTTGCTGGCGCATTTTACTTTCCAGGTCAAAAACCGAAAGCTGAGTGTTGTAAAGCAATGCTTTGCTTTGTTCAACAGCAGCTGCAGTTATCTGACCTGCATCTTTTAAGGCCTGCATGGTTTCGGTACTTTTCTGCAATAATATAAGTGTCTCATTGGTTGTGCGTAACTGTTCATCCAGCGCCATTAAGCTGTAATAACTTTTTGCAACTGAAGAAATCAGCGTTGTTTGAATTAGTTTTCTATATTCCAGCGTACTCAGATACATCACATATTTCGACTTGGTCTGACTGTTCAGTTTTCCCCACAAATCGGCTTCCCAGCTGGCGGTAATTCCCAACGAATTGATATTGGAATAGTATCCAAACACATCGGTTCCATAATTTCCTGAACTGAAGCGCGTATGATCAATTCTGGCCGCAGCACCCACTGTGGGCAAAAAGGCGGATTTTGACATGTATAAACTAGCTTCAGCCTGCTCAATACGAGTGATAGCCACCTGCATGTTGTATCCATGATCCAGCCCTTCGGAAATAAGGGTCTGAAGTTGAGTATCCGGGAAATAACTTTTCCAGGGGATGTTGGCCAGTGATGTAGTGTCCGTGCTGTTTTCAACGGCATCCCGTACGCTGTTTGCCGTATCGGGCTGAGGCACTTTGGCTATATCCTGGTAGTTGCGACACGATGCGAATCCAATGACAAGTAGGATGGTCATCAAGATTCGTATGCTACTATTTTTATGTTTCATATACTTTTAAATTATTTTTCGTGATGTTCGTCTATCGTTGCAATTTTCGTTTTACTCAGATGCTCGTGTAAATTTTGGAAAATAATAAAGAGTGACGGGATAACTAATATTCCAAATACAGTACCGAATAACATACCTCCAACAGCACTGATGCCAATGGATTTATTACCTACCGCACCTGCACCCGTTGCCAAAGCCAATGGCATCAAGCCAAAGATAAAGGCCAGTGAAGTCATTAAAATCGGACGCAAACGGGCTATAGCACCTTCAACAGCAGACTTCACGATACTCATACCCTGATGTCGGCGCTGCAAAGCATATTCCACTATCAGAATGGCATTTTTCGATAACAAGCCGATCAGCATAATGAGCGAAATCTGCACATATATATTATTGACAATACCACTGCCACCCATCAACGAAACAAAAACGAACACAAACACACCGGATAAACCAATCGGCAATGAAAGCAGCACAGCAAACGGAAGAATGTAACTTTCGTACAAAGCTGCCAACAGAAGATACACAAAGATGATGCACAACACAAAGATTAAAATGGTCTGATTGCTGCTGTTTGATTCCTCGCGGGTCATTCCACCAAAATCATAGGCATAACCATCTGGCAGATTAATTTCTTTCAAGGCTTTCAAAACATCACCCGAAGTATAACCTTTCATGTAGTTGGGAATAACAGTCACATCCATCGAAGTGAACAAATTGAAACGAGTCAGAGCCTGAGGGCCTGTTACATTTTTCACCGTAATAAATTCACTGATTGGTGTCATCACACCGTTCGAAGTTTTTACAGTCAATCCGTTCAGATCTTCCAGTTTAGAGCGATATTCCGGCGCAGCCTGCACCACCACGCGGTATTGTTTTCCGTATGAATTGAAGTTTGAAACATACATACTTCCCACATAGGCCTGCAGGGTAGACATCACGTCGTTCAGGGTAAGTCCTGCATCTTTAATTTTAGCCATATTGGCTTCAATTTGTTTTTGAGGGAAACGTGGATCGAAGGTATTCATCACCATCATCACTTCCGGGCGCTTACGCACTTTGTCCAGAAAATCAGATGTTACTCCGTAAAATTTATCCACATCGCCACCGGTTTTGTCCTGCATTTTCAATTCTACGCCACTGCTCATACCAAATCCCTGAAGAGTAGGGGTTCCGAAAAACATGAACTTAGCATCTTTGATTGAATCTGTCCGTTGTTTCAAAATAGCAGTCACTTCGGTGGTTGTCAGGTCACGTTTATCCCATGGATCCATTTTCATAATCACAGAACCGTAGGAGCTGCCCATACCACTCATAAAACTAAGTCCGGTCAGACTGATGGTGTTGTGCATATGGGGAATTGATTCAGCAATTTTAGTTACTTCTTCCGTAATCTGGGTTGTGCGTTCAAGCGAAGATCCGGGCGAAAGACTGATCATACCCATCACATTTCCACTATCTTCGTTTGGCACAAATCCGGATGGAACTATTTTCATTGTAACGGCTAAAACAACCGTAAAAAACAAAATAATGCTTATCGTAATCCATCGGTGATGTTTTTTACCCAAATAATCAAGCGTCTTTTTGTATTTGGCTGTTAAAGCAGAAAAACCGATATTGAAGTAATAATAAAACCGTCGAAGCAAACTTTTGTCGTGTACATCCGGGCTTTTTTCAGATTTTAGAAAAATAGCGCATAAAGCCGGACTTAGTGTCAGCGCATTTACAGCCGAAATAAGAATGGCAATAGCCAAAGTAAGACCAAATTGTTTGAAGAAGACACCACTTGTACCACCAATAAAACTGACCGGAATAAACACGGCAGCCATCACCAACGTAATTGATACAATAGCTGGAGCAATTTCACTCATCGCAGCAATGGCAGCTTCCTTAGCATCGGTCATACCAGCATCAAGCTTGGCATGAACCGCTTCCACCACCACAATGGCATCATCCACCACAATTCCAATAGCCAGTACCAAGGCGAAAAGTGTCAGCAAATTGATGGAGAAACCAAATAAGAGCAAGAAAAAGAAGGTTCCGATAATAGCCACAGGCACAGCAATGGCAGGAATAAGTGTAGCTCTGAAATTCTGTAAAAACAGAAATACCACCACAAACACCAGAATAAAGGCTTCCAACAAAGTACGGAGCACCTTGTTAATAGAGGCGTTGAGAAATTCACTGGCATCCATTTGGTACTCGTAACTCATACCTACCGGAAATTTTTTAGCTTCAAGCTTCATCACTCTTTTCACTTCCTTGATAATATCCTGGGCGTTAGATCCGGCAGTTTGATTGATGGCCATTACTACAGCTTCTGAATTGTTATTTCGGGTAAAAACAGAATAACTCTGAGCACCCAGTTCCACCTTTGCCACATCTTTCAGTCTTAAGACCTGAGCATTTTTTGAGCGAATAATCACATTTCCAAATTCCTCGGCATTTTTTAACCGTCCTGTATATTTTAAAGCATACTGAAACGACTGGTTGCTGTTGGCTCCCAACTCACCAGGAGCAGCCTCCATATTCTGATCCTGCAAAGCGGCAGTGACTTCAGAGGGAGTAATGTTGTACGATTTCATTACGTCCGGTTTCAACCAAACGCGCATGGTATAATCTTTTGCTCCATACACACTGGCATCACCAACACCCATCACCCGTTTTATTTGAGGCAGGATATTGATATTTACATAGTTCTGCATGAATTTGTCATCGTAATCCGGATTGGTCGATTTTAACATAATCATTAACACCGTACTACTCTGTTGTTTCTGCACCGTCACCCCATTTCTGGTTACTTCCGAAGGTAGTAAAGCTGAAGCCTGTGAAACCCTGTTTTGCACATTCACAGCTGCCATATCAGGATTAACACCTTGTTTGAAATAGACATTAATGGAAGCAGAACCACCATTTGCAGCAGACGATGTCATGTAGGTCATTCCTTCCACACCATTAATTTGCTCTTCCAGAGGAATAATGACGCTTTTTAGTACAGCATCAGCATTGGCGCCACTGTAATTGGTTGAAACCCTGACAGTAGGAGGGGCAATATTTGGGTATTGTTCTATCGGTAGCGTGAAAATACCGATGATACCCAACACAACGAAAAGAACTGAAATTACCGTAGATAAAACGGGTCTTTCTATAAAAGTTTTTAGCATTTTTTAGTCGTTTGATTTGGGTCTATTACTTCTGTTCCTTGATTTTCTGACCGTTGGCCAACGTGGCAATACCATCAGTTACTATTTTATCACCAGTCACTAAACCTTCGGTCACCACATAGCTTTGTCCGTCGGGTGTTGTTTTTACACTGACTACCTTTTGAACCACAGAGTCGCCCTGACATTTAAAAACCAACACTTTATCCTGCTGAGCAAAGGTGGCTTTCTGAGGAATTACAATAGCCCCTTTGTGTTCGCTTGGAATAATTACTTTAGCACTCGATCCACTGCGTAACAACCCTTTTTTATTGGGAAACAAAGCTCGAAAGCTTACAGATCCGGATGTGGCATCTACCATACCGGAAATGGTTTCGATTCGTCCGGATGATTCGTATTCACTGCCATCTGAAAGCAAGAGTTTCACCGGTGGCATATTTTTGATTTTTTCAGCCTGAGTAGTTCCTTTAAATTCCTTCAATAAGGTCAGCAATTCTTTTTCATTAACCGAAAAATAGGCCACCACATTCGTAATATTCGATACCGTAGTTAATACGGTCGTATTGGTAGCCAAGCTTCCCTGACGGAAACCAATGGAACCAACCACCCCATTCACAGGACTTGTAACAGTAGCCCAGCTTAGAGTTGCCTTGGCCTGATTGAGTGTGGCTTTTGCTGAAGCCAGTACATTTTCGTAAGCTGAAAGTTTTACCTGACTGATGATTCCTTTTTCTGCCAAAGGACGAATGCGTTCTACATCCAATTGAGCTGTATTGTAATTGGCCCTGGCATTTTCAATAAGTTGCACCGAGGAAGGGGAATTAATCTTAAACAAAGGCTGACCTCTTTTCACGATGGCACCTTCATCCACTAAAATAGCATCAATATATCCATCAACACGCGACTTAATGTCAATATCTTCCTGACCCTTTATTACGGCAGGGTAAGTAGACTGCAGTTCAACATCCTGAACCGACAGGATTGCAACAGGAAAGCTCTTAATCTGATTGGTTGATGTTTCGGCTTTTTTGTTTTTACATGAAGTAATGCACAATAGGAGTGTCATACTTCCAACTAAAATGTTTCTTGATTTCATATTCTTTACTTTATAACTAATACACTATTTATTTTAAAAGACAATTTTGCCTGTATTCATTGAATAACCCTTTCGACTTCTTTTTGTTCGGGAAAGCAAATTAATATTCACAATCAATCCATTTTTTTTATAAGAATAATTTATTCTCAAAATAATGTTATTGACTATGTCAACTATTTTGTTAAACCATTTTTAGCTGATTTGATTTTTCTTTCAGGTGATTTAAAACTTTGTAAAAAGTCTGCATATCAGCATCTGTGAGTCCTTCCAAAAGTTCATTATTTAATTCTGTTTCAATTTTGCGAAATTCAACGAGGAGCCGTTCTCCTTTTTTGGTAATCAGTAGTTGGTTTTTCCTTCTGTCATTTAGGTCAACAGCCCGACGTACCAGCTCTTTCTTCTCCAACAAGTCTACCATTCGCATTATTGCAGACTTATCTTTACCCATTTTCTCAGCCATATCTTTTAAAATGACCTCTTCTTTTTCTTGACTTATATTAAAAAGCAATCCAAACTGAGGCATTGTAAGCTTTATGCCTGTCTTTTTTTCAGCACGAATTTCCAAAAGGTGAAACATTGGTTTCGCCATTTTAATAATTGCCATTCCTAAAGGCATTTTTGATGTTTCCATAATTAATCTATAAATTTTACGCAAAAGTATGAAAAATGATTGACGTATGCAACTAAAATAGTTATCAATGATTTTATTAAATTGCAGCACTTTAAAATAAAGAATTTAATCCTTACTTTTGTCTAAAATTAAGGAAAGATGAAAAAGCTACTGTCGTACCCATTATCCCTACTTGTCTATTTTCTCTTTTTGTTTTTCATTTGCCTGTTTCATCCCATCCAGTGGGTTTGTCTGAAGGTCTTTGGATATGAGGCACACAAGAAGTCTGTAGACGTTCTATGCTTTTTTCTGTTAAAGCTTTTGTATTTTACTTTTTCGACGGCCAAAGCTGAAAATCTGGATCTCATTCCCGAAGGTAAACCCTTAATTTTTGTGTCCAACCATCAGAGTATTTACGATATTGTCGGTTTTATCTGGCTTTTCAGGAAATATCATCCCAAATTTGTAAGCAAGATTGAACTAGGCACTGGCATTCCAAGCATTTCCTTCAATTTGAAATACGGTGGATCGGTGTTGATAGACCGAAAAAATCCCAAACAAGCATTGCCGGTTTTAAAACAAATGGGTGAATACATCGAAGCAAACAACCGCTCGACGATCATTTTCCCAGAAGGTACCCGTACCAAAAATGGCAGTCCAAAAACGTTTGCTCCTAACGGTGTGAAAATTTTATGCAAATATGCACCAAGTGCCTGGGTGGTGCCTGTTACGATCAACAATTCCTGGAAAGTATTTAAATACGGACCTTTTCCATTGGGGCTGTGTAATCGCCTGATGTTCACGGTTCATGAGCCCATTCAAGTGGGTGAATGCGATTTCAGTACGCTGTTTGAAAAAACGGAACAGGCTGTGGTTTCGGGAATTGTAGTTTAGGAAGGGAAAAGCAATGATACTTATTTCTTTTTTCTCTTTTTCCACCACATTATAAAACCGGTCACCGGAAAACTGGCAATAAACAAACTCATCAGAAAGGCGAAAATCTTGCCCGGTAGTCCTAAAATAGCACCCGTATGAATTTCGTAGTTCATGCGCATCAGTTTATCCGCAAAATTTGCCTCGTCAAATCGCCCAAAGATATTTTGCGCCGGAATTTCATGCAAGGAATATTGGTCAAAATAGCGGTAATCGGTTTTCCAGTATTTGCCATCTTGCTGGTTGGCATTTGCTGAAATGGATGAGCTATCGTTTTGGGCAGGGTGCAATTCGATGGAAGCTGCCCCGGAATATTCACGCTGCATAAACAACCATACTTTGTCGAGCGGTTCAGACACTTTGAGGATTGAATCGGATTCTTGTTTGGTTGAAAGTACTTCGGAATAAGCCAACGACTTTTCTCCGCCTGTCAATTTATAATACGTTTTCGCAAACCATTCGAAGCCCCACACCAAGCCAGTGATGGCAAATATGAGTGCAAACAAAGTGACGTATAATCCCCCCACCACATGCAGGTCGAAATTAATACGCGGTCCATTCATCCCTTTTTTCCACCTAAACCAAAGGCGGTTTTTCAATGCTTTAGGGTTTTTGGGTATCCAGATTATTAGACCTGTAATCAGAAGAACCAGAAAAATAAGCGTGGAACAAGCCACCAGCGGATGACCAATTTGTGGGGGAAGCCAAAGGTAATAATGTCCCTGCATGATAAAACGAAAAAAATCCTTGTTCATATCTTTCACCTTTTGCACTTGGCCCGTGTAAGGATTTAGATAAATTATTTGATAGTAATTCGGATGGTATCCATAGAAAATTAGCTCGGCAGCTTTGGTCTTACCGTTGTATTTCACGGCTTGAATATCCTTGTCCGGTAAGCAGTTTTCAGCGATTTTGCTTAGTTGCGAAGGAAGCAAAAAACGTTCATTGCGCGCTTCTACATAGTGGTACTTGCCAATTCCGCTGATTTCATCTTTAAAAGCATAAAGCGAACCTGTGATAGCTATTATAAAAACCAATAGCCCGGATATTAATCCGAGCCAGAGGTGTAGTTTATGAAAAAGTTTTTTCATTCTCAAAATTTATACGTAATATTCAATCTTGAATTGATCAACGGCTCCGTTTGCCAATAGTAAAATCCTCCCCAGTTGTAATAGGCTCCAGAATACAGCGTTTTGCTGGTTATGTTGTTTACGTTCAAAGCGATGGTAAATTTATTAAATTGATAGGAAACGGCACCATCCAATTTAAAATAATCCGGTAAATTTTGTTGGGACCCGTCAAACACATACCACGACGTGCGTCCACCCTGGTATTGTGCACCCACAGAGAGTCCAAGGCCTTTGAATGCCTTTTCTTTAAAACGGTACGTCAACCAACCATTCGCCAAATGTGTACTGATACCCGGGACTGCAATATTTTCCCTGGCCGGATCGGTATCTTTGGTCACAACACCATCGGTGTAGGCGTAGTTTGCCGTAATATCCAATTCATCGGAAATTTGTCCCCGAACATCAAATTCCAGACCTTTGGTCACCGTTTGTCCCATTTGAACCGAAAAGTTGATGTTGTCAGGATCGGCTGTCAGTACGTTGTTTTTCGTAATCTGATAAAGTGACAACGATGTGACCCAGCTTCCTCCAAACCATTCCCGTTTCAGACCAAGCTCCATATTGTCTCCTGTTACCGGTTTAAAACTGTTGCCTTTAAAATCGGAACCAGCTTGCGGAACGAATGCCTGATCGTAAACTCCAAAAACAGAGGTGTTTTTGTCGATGGAATAACTCACTCCCAAGCGCGGTGTAAATTTGGATGCCTCAATGCTTCCTGAGTAGGGGTCAAGGTCGCTCGCCGTTGTAAAACGACCTGCCAGAGTCAAGCGCAATTTATCGTTAAACATACTGATTTCGTCCTGTGCATAATATCCCACGTACGATTGACGGTAATGAACACCGCGTTCACGGATGCTCAGGGTACGGTCGAATACAGGATAATCTGATGCCGATATTTGTCCATACACCGGATGGTACACATTCAGCGATTTTAGCGCACCAGCTTGCGCCCAGTCGTGATAGAATGATTTGTCACCCATATCCAAACCACCCAAAAGACGGTGTTTCAAAAAGCCCGTTTGCACATCTCCATTTATAAAAAATTGCCCTACTTTACTTTCACCTTCGTAATCCCAAATGGATGTGGCACGATAAAGGGTATCTTTATTGGCTGAAAATCCGGTTGGCCACATACTTTGTCCGATTTGCCGTGAAGAGATATACGCCATTTGTCCGGTAAATTTCCAGTTGTCGTTGAAGCGATGTACCATGGTCAGGAAAGCTGAATTTTCAGTTAGGGTGGTGGGTGTCATGTTGTCCTCGGCAGTTGTAAAGTCTACCGGAAGATCGTTGTATCCTTTGGCCGAATACGAATAGTTTGAACCAATCATCGACATCACATTTTTCTGATACGTATATTCAGCCGTGAGAGACGTGTGGTTGTTAAACGTATATTTGATAACCGGAGCCACCGAAATACGGTTGTTGTATTCGTACGGACGATGTGAACCCTTGGATTGACCGAGTACATTGAGGCGATACAATAGTTTGCCACTTTTATCCAGTTTGCCATCCAAATCCAGTGTTGCACGATAAGTATCAAAACTACCCACAGTCATGCCCACTTCACCTTTTGTAATTCCGGTGGGTTTTTTGGTCACCACGTTGTAAAATCCACTTGGTTCACCATTGGCCAGCATAAATCCGGCAGGCCCTTTTACAAATTCGATGCGTTCCACCATGCTCATATCTTCAGGCTGAGGACTCCACAACATAGAGACGTTCATTCCGTTTCGGAAAGCAGCAATCTGTGAACCGCGCATATAAATCAACGCATAATTGTCCCAATGCTCCATACGACGCGCTCCACTTACATTGCGGGTTACCCCCTCGAGCATATCAAAAACCTGCTGATCCTGAATAATTTGCTTCGTTACTATCTGAATATTTTGAGGTACTTCGAGCAAAGGTGTTTTTAAACGAAGGGATATGGATGGATAATCTGCCACGTACTTACTTGGATTTGAAGTCACCACCACTTCAGTGAGTTCCTTGCTGCTCTCCGTAAGAACAAAATCGACCTGTAATGTCTGACCGTTTTCTACTACCACCGTTTTACTTTGCGAGCTTACACCCACAAAACTGGTTTTTAACCTATATTCTCCAGGTTTAATGCGATCTAATACATACGTTCCATCCGGTTGAACAATGGCACTGTTTTGCGTGCCCATCAACACCAAATTTACAAATTCGGCCACCTTGCCATCCTTGGTAACCACTGAACCTCTTATGGAACCTGTCTGCGAAAAAACCTGCGATGATATAAAAACCATCAGAAGTAATACTAACTTTTGCATACTTATCTTTTTTATTTATTATTTGGTTGCAAAATTAGATCAACGTACTTTGGAGCACAATACCTATATATAAGGGTTTTTAGAAGTCTATACTCATCATTTCATATTAAAAGATATATTATTTAGGAGCAGGATAAAAATTCACTCACTATTTTCCATTGGAAAATTTAATTTTTGCAATATTAGAGTACCTTTGTGCGCATATTTAAAACATTTAAAGCCTTAAAAGTATTAGATAGTTACTTTTTGGAAAAAGAAGGAGTATGAAAGAAGCTAAGGAATGTCAGGACATCCATGAAGTAAGGGGAATGATAGATGAAATTGATTACCAGATACTTGGGTTGTTCGGGAAACGCCTGGAATGTGTAGAAGCCATCGTAAAATTTAAAACCGATACGGACAGCATTGTAGCAAAAGATCGTCAAGTGGAAGTTCTACAAAAAAGAAGAGCGTGGGCTAAAGAATTAGGCCTTGATCCCGATCTTATTGCAGAAATATACATAAAACTGATAAACTGGAACATCCAAAAAGAGCTTGAATTATTTAGCAACACCGAAAAAAGTTTATAAAAGTATAAAATTCAGACCATGTTTAAAAAAGAAATAAAAGTAGTTGATTGCACCGTACGCGATGGCGGTTTGATGAATAAGTGGAAGTTTGACGATGTCTTTGTACGAGGAGTTTACGATGCCTGTGTAGAAGCCGGTGTCGATTATATGGAAATCGGATACATCAGCAGTGAAAAAGCTTTTAGCCGGGATGAAGTTGGTCCCTGGAAATTTTGCTCGGAAAAAGATTTGCGCAGAGTTGTTGGCGATAACAACACCAAACTCAAATTATCCGCTTTGGTTGATATAGGCCGCATAGACATGCAGGATATCCCTTTGGCTGCCGACAGTGTAATCGATATGATGCGTGTAGCCTGTTACGTCCACCAAATGGACAAAGCCATTGAATTGGCACATCATTGTATGGACAAAGGCTATGAAACCACCATCAATCTGATGGCCGTTTCCAAAGTGAACGAACACGATCTGGATGAGGCTCTGAACGATTTGAGCAAGTCGCGTGTGCCAATTGTGTATCTGGTAGATAGTTTTGGCAGCATGTACTGCGAATCCATTGATCATTTGCTTAAAAAATATCAGGCCGCTTTACCCGGTAAGGAAATTGGTATCCATGCGCACAACAACATGCAACTGGCTATGTCGAACACCATCACTTCCCTGATGGGTGGCGCAACCTACCTGGATGCAACTCTGCTGGGCATGGGGCGTGGAGCTGGTAATTGCCCCATCGAAATTCTCATTGCTTTTCTAAAAAATCCGAAATACCGTTTATTGCCTTTGTTGAAAGCCATTCAGGAGCAAGTGCTTCCATGGAATCGGAAAATTGACTGGGGTTATCATGTGCCTTACCTGATTACCGGTGCATTGAACGAACACCCACGCAGCGCGATGGCTTGGATGGATTCAGAGCGGAAGGATGATTTCGTTTCGTTTATGAAGGAACTGCACGATTATGAGTTGTTGGAATAGAAAATAAGTTGAGCATCTTAACCAGGGGACAATTTGTCCCCTGGTTAAGATGCTCAACTTAATCTGTTTTAGGGCTTAATTTGAATTCTAACAGATGCTTAGTTAAATGCCGTTTTCTTTAAAGCATTTGCTTTGCCGAGTCCACTGTTATTTCCAAAACTCTGGTCAGAAAGGAGAATTTTTCCTTCATAAAATCATACTCGTCACCAGCACTGATATACCTGGCTGTACCATTGATGATGAAACCAGTCCCTGGATAATCCTTGTAACCCAAAACGTCTTTACTTCCCAAGGTTAATTTCACTTGGTTGTTTACATCCACATTTTTCTCTGTTTTGCGAAAGCCATAGGCAGGAATCAAAATGCGTTCATCCTCCGTTACAACCAAATACGAATTCCAGGTATTAACCACATGCGTTTCAACACCCCAGGATACTATAGAAACAACACCTTCGTGTTGCAAAACTTCCAGAAACTTATCCGATAATTTCTTATTTTCACTCATGATTTGCATTTGTTTAATAAAACTGTTTTATACTATGCAAAATTACCGAATGCGTCTTTTCTAAAAATTAAACTGGTTTAAGAAAGGACCTTTAGACTTTCTTTTTTCGAAGTTCACTGACATATTCCGGTGTAAGACCGAGGTAGGAAGCGATCATGTATTGTGGTACCCGTTGCACAAATTCCGGAAAGGATGTGCAGAAATGATGGTAGTATTCTTCTTTCGAAAGCTCATACATGTATTTAATACGTTGTTGAGAAGCAGCCCAGGCTCGTTGCATAATCATTCTGAAATACCGTTCCAATTGAGGCAGTTCCTTGAGCAAGGCATCAAAGGAGCGTTCATCGATCGATAGAATTTCGGATTTTTCGACAGCTTGAATAAAGTATTCGGAAGGCTTATTATCGCTAAAACTTTGAAAGTCAGAAATCCACCAACTGTCCAATGCAAACTGAGTAATTTGTTCAGCCGATTTATCATTGATAAAAAACATTCTCAAACACCCTTTTTCAACAAAATAGATGGACCTGCATGTCTGACCTTCTTTCAGTAAAAACTCTTTTCTCTTAAGTGATACAGGTTTAATATACGTATTCAGAACTTCGATGGAATGATCATCGAGCTCCATATTTTTAAGGATGTGTTTAATCAGATTGGGATGCATTCTTTAGTCTTTTGGAAAATAAGAATCAATTAATTTTTGAGTTTCTGTAAGCCAGATAGTACGTTGCTCCGGACTGCTATCTTTTACAACATTAAAATTTATTCTTTTGAAATTTGAAATGCCACAAAATTTAAAAACTCTATTTTTCCAGATTGTTTCCAGAGGGTCTTTGTAAATTTTTTCTTCCAATTCGTCCGTAGTATTTGATGTGTTGAATACCAAAGCAACATGAGCCTTGAGCAGGCCATTAGGCGTATGGTCTTTTTGAAAAGTATAGGCCACATCGGGTAAAAAAACTTGTTCAAGCCACCCTTTGACCATTGCAGGAGGTTGTCCCCACCAGTTGGGGTGGATAATGATTATTCCATCACTATTTTGTAAATCTGCACCATGTTGCTCAATGACCTGATTGTTTGAATGGTCGGATATATCCATACATGGATTAAATTTTTCCTTGTATAAATCGTGTAAAACAACCGTATGTCCATTTTTTTTAAGCTGAGTTTTACACGTTTCAGCGATAGCATGATTAAAACTTTCCTTATTGGGATGTCCAAGTATAATTAACACATTCATCGGAAATAAATTTTTTAGAACACTATTTCACTTTCAATTTCATTCCTGGCATCAGGGCCGGTTCTTCCAAATCGTTTAGATCCTGAAGTTGTTTTACAGTGGTGTTGTAACGTTTGGCCAAAGCGTACAAAGTGTCGCCTGGTTGGATGGTTATAATGCTTTCAGAGTTGGTCGATTTTTCATAAACTTTGGAATCGGATTTTTGGAATTTTTTTCCTGGAGAATAAGCCAGAAAGGGCATACGAACCGTGCCGCTGGCAAAATCAAAAAACTCTTCAGGGTTGAGGGGACTGTTGTTGTATCTGATTTCGAAATGGAGATGGTCGGTGGATGCCCGACCTGTGTGACCTCCCAGCCCCAGGACCTTTCCGGCTACCACCGAGTCGCCAGCTTCCACCAGACATTTACTCAAATGGGCGTAATACGTGAGGATGTTGTTGGCATGTTGCACTACAACCAGATTGCCGTAACCCGAAAAGGAGGAGGCTTTGGTGACACGTCCACAGAATGCAGCTTCGACCGCGTCGCCCTGCTGAAGCTTGATGTCGGAGCCTGTATGTCTTCTTTTGTCTCTATAGCCGAACGCACTGATAACCTTGCCTTTTACCGGACATAGTTGTTCGAATGCAGGAACATGTACTTCGGTTTTGGCGATTTTTTTGAAGGTGGAACAACTACTAAGCAGAACGCAAAAAGATACGATCATACCTGGAAGGATGTGTCCGGTGGTGGAGCGGGTGTTAAAATTTTGCTTGCTTCGATGCATTCTTTTGTATTGATCCTTAATATTGAATTAGCTTGACTTTTTTAAATAAAAATGGTGCGAAACAAATCTGTTGTTTCGCACCTTAAAAGTAGTAACTTTTTTTGAACTATTTCTTATAGATCAAACTTGCATTTCTATAATTTGCTTTATCCAGATACCAATCCGGGTAGTTTACACCCTTAGATTTTACCCATTCATCAAATTTCAGTAAAGCTTTACTGATCTCCGTATTTTCAATCGGGTAATCAAAAGATACAGGCAATTTCAAAGCCCATGGAAAACTCAGAGCGGCCACGTAAAATTGATTTGCAGCAACATTGGATCTATCATCACCTTTTCCGAATAAAGTAGCATCGATTAAGTCTGTGGGTGCCATACCGGCTAAATGAACTTCACGACCACGACCGCCATCTATACCGGAAATTATAAACGGATTGTAAGGTGGTACGCCCAAATCACTAATCAGTGCTGGCGTTTTCAGGTGGATGGTAATTGTAATATTTTCCTCAGGAAGCGTCACACCACCAGGGACCGTATTGACCATTTGTGCATTAAATAAAGAGAATACATCATCCACCACCGTAATTACTGCTTTAGACTGCTTAGCCTCAGTGCCATTTGCATTCAAAGTAATTTTGCTTGTATATTTCTTTGTACCGGTTACGGAAGCAATCATATCGGGAGAAACGCCCAATTGAAAGGCAAAGCCATTGTGCAGGGATGCTCCAGAAGCTCTCACTTTAAAGTTAGCGATAATGTCCACTACTTTATTCTGCGTATTGGTGATGGTTGTAAAATTGTAATCCGTTACAAAATCGTTAAAGTCATAATCGCCCTTGCTTGGCCAAAGATCTTCGAAAGCCAATGTACCATACAAATCTTTACCGGGAGAATAATTGTAGAAAGCCTTGGATGCGTCTTTTGGGAATTCATCCAGAGCATCTGTTACACCATCACCATCCTGATCATTAGGCACTTTGATCAGATTCATATCTTCAATCTTAACGGCTGCAATCGGATTGAAAGTTGCATAAAAAATAGCATCATTAAAATCCTGATCACCTTTGATGGATGGAATTCTTTTTTGATCCTCAAAACCAATAATCATTTTTTCTTCCGTTCTATCCCAAAGAATAATGTTTTGCTGAGGTTTGATAGTTGCATCATTCAATACATCAATGGAATAATCCCAGTATGATCCGTTGGTCACAGTATTATTCTTATAACCACTTGCAATCAGGAACCAACCAATGGTCACATTGGGAGGAAAAACTTCTGACCACAGACCCGTTTTATCATTAAAATATTTAAGTTTTACTTTATAACCCTCTGCCATTGAACCGCCAAATCCACCAAGAGATGCATTTGGAAACATAACAATCCGTTTGCTGATCTGAGCAACCGTTGATGGGGGAGTGTTTGTAGGATAATAGAAATAACCCAGCGTATTGAGCCATGCTGCACCCTCAGTCACAAATGTAGCCCAAACTTCACAACTGTCTATAAGTGTAATATTCGCTGCTTGCGGATTGGCCAGAAATTGCGGGTTTGTTGTGGGTACCGATTGATATTCAGGCAGAGATGCATTAATTTTCGATTTCAACAAAGCAGTAATAACGTCCGACGTAACCAGAAAATTAGGAACACCGTTCGTTTTAAAAGTACCCAAAGACCATACGTTGGATAAACTTGGTAACATATAAGGTGTAAAAGCAGTATTAACTGGTGCTTTCGACAAACCACTTCTCAAACTGGAAACATTTGATGCAGCTGTGGAGCTATAACCTGCAGGATGGATAGTTATTTCGGATGTAGTTTCAGATAATGATATCGTATCAGGATTGCCATAACCTGGAAATTTGGTTACCAGGTAGATGGATTTCAAATAACTCGGTATATCCATGTTTAAATTCACTTTACCCTCACTGTCGGTCAATAATTTTGCAACAGGACTAACTGATTCCAAATATTGACCGTCAGAATTAAACGGACTTTGAAAATAAACTTCCAAAACGACACCTGGAACTGCAGCATTTTGCATACTTTTTAAAGTCAGATCCAGATCCTTTCTGATGGTTGTTTTAAAGTTGAATTCTTCAACCGTATTTGGGTTGTTGTTTTCAACATCGTTTTTAATACAACTGGTAAAAGATAAAGCAGCTGCCGCAACCAGGACATAAGCAGAGGAAGGTAAGTGAATCTTACTTTTCAAAATACTGTTGTAACTTCTTTTTTTCATGTATCAATATTTAATCGATGGGGATAAAATGCTAAAAAAAAATTATTTTGTAATAATATACAAAATTACACATTTTTTATGATTTCACAATATCGTCAAATTTTGTGTTTGCAATGCTGTTCAACTTGAATGATAGCTTTTTAGGTGAGTAAATATTTTCGTTAATATCTAAAAAAACGTTTTAGCTGTTGTGTTTTATACGTATATTTGCGATCAAATTTGTCTGGCTTTAAACTAAAAAATTATATACAACCATACCTTAATTTTACCTCTCTATGAACAAAATCACCCGATTATTTTGTACGACCTGTTTTGGTTTGTCTTCCGCATTGGCGTTTGGACAGAGCTGGTCGATGAAGCAGGCTACAATCATGAGCCCTTTTGCAGCAACAGTTGATACCTCAAACGTGTTGGGAGAGTATCCCAGACCACAAATGGTACGTGAAAAGTGGATGAACCTAAACGGTATCTGGCAATTTCAACCCGGTACCAGTTTGACAGAAACATTGCCTGATGGAAAACTTTCCAGTAAGATTCTAGTGCCTTTCCCCGTTGAATCAGCCATATCCGGTGTAATGACCCATTACGATAAACTTTGGTATCGTCGTACGTTTACTGTTCCTCAGGATTGGGCAGGTAAACGCGTTTTACTCCATTTTGATGCCGTAGACTATCAAACCGAAGTGTTTGTAAACGGAACCAGTCTGGGCATCCACAAAGGTGGTTATGATCCATTTGTTTACGATGTAACATCCTATCTGACAGGAACAGGCCCTCAGGATCTCACCGTCCGGGTTTACGACCCAACCGATGATGGAGGGCAGCCACGTGGCAAACAAACGTTGAATCCACAAGGAATTATGTACACTTGTAGTTCAGGTATCTGGCAATCCGTCTGGTTGGAACCGGTAGCACAAACCTACATTTCCAAGATAAAACTGGTACCGAATATTGATAAGTCTATTCTTACTTTAAATACGACCCTCTCGGGAGCTACAACCAATATGTCTGTTTCAGTGGTTGTCAAGGATGGAGACAAAGTCGTTTCCACACTAGATGGGGCAGTCAACACCAATTTGGTCATACCCGTTTCCAATGCCAAACTTTGGTCACCCGATTCACCTTTCTTATACGATATTTCCATCCTGCTAAAAAACAATGGTGTTGTGATAGATTCACTGGGCAGCTATTTTGGGATGCGCAAAATGTCTATGGCTAAAGTGGGTGACTACCAGAAAATGATGCTCAACAACAAGTTTTTGTTTCAGATTGGCCCATTGGATCAGGGTTTCTGGCCTGATGGACTTTATACGGCGCCAACAGATGAAGCCCTGAAATTTGATATCCTGAAAATGAAGGAATTTGGTTTCAATATGGTCCGCAAACACATCAAAGTGGAAAGAGCCAGATGGTACTATTGGTGTGATAAACTTGGACTGATGGTATGGCAGGATATGCCTTCTCCCAACTCGTATACGGCTGTTACCCCAGCTGTAGATAAAGTTGCTTTTTTCAATGAAATGAAGAAAATGGTCGAAAATCACTGGAACAGCCCCAGCATCATCATGTGGGTGATTTTCAATGAAAGTCAGGCCCAGCACGACACTAAGTTTAATGTAAAAACGGTGATGAACATGGACAGCACTCGTTTGGTCAATCAAGCCAGCGGTGGGTCATGGGAAGGAGTAGGGCACGTCCTCGATGTGCATCAATATCCTGCCCCCGGTTGCCCCACCAGCACAACGCAAACTTTGGCTTGTGGCGAATATGGAGGAATCGGTTTAAAAGTAACCAACCACATTTGGAATCCGGACAACCTTTTTGGCTATATGTGGGTGAATAACGGCAGCGAGTTGGCATCCAAATACAACGAATTCCAGGAAAGCCTGATGCTGTTCAAATCCAATAGAGGCTTAAGTGCTGCCGTCTATACAGAAATTACCGACGTGGAAATGGAGCTAAACGGACTGGTGACCTACGACCGTAAGGTTACCAAAGCCGACGCCTCCCTGATTTACCAATCCAATTACATGGCTATCCATCAAAACCAATTTCTGACCAGCATTTTACCCAGTGCAGACATTGCCCCACAAACCTGGCAATATACCTTCAACACGCCTGCTTCAACCTGGTATACCAAGACTTTTAACGACGCAGCATGGTTGAGTGGCTTTTCTGGTTTTGGTACAGCCAATACTCCCGGCGGAATCATTACCACCACTTGGGATACCAACGATATCTGGATGCGCAAAAAATTTCAGTTAGGTACTATTTCCTCCGAATATATGGATAGCATTAAGCTGTACATTCATCACGACGAAGGCTGTGAAGTGTACATCAACAACGTTCTTACTGCAACTCTGACAGGATATACCGGTGCCTATGTGACTGTTGACCTGTCTCAGGCAGTCAAAAATGCCCTGATCATTGGCGGAGAAAATACCATTGCAATCCATTGCCATCAGACCACAGGCGGTCAGTACATTGACGCAGGTCTAATCTTAAAGACGAATGGTTTATTGCCCGTAGTGGATGTTAAAAACATCAAGTTCGATCAAAGCTGTTTTTATCCGAATCCGGTCAAGGATCAAATACATTTCTCTGGTTTAGGAAACAGTTTTAAATCAGTTGAAGTTTACACTTCTCTGGGGGTATTGGTTCTTCAAACAGAAGTTTCAGGCGAAACGGTTGATGTTTCCGGTTTGTCTGAAGGACTTTATTTGCTGCAAGTAAGAAGTGAAAAACGGAATAAAAGTTTCAAGTTTAAAAAGGAAAAATAAGAAGCAGATTTGTTTTTTTTAATAAGGTGAACCCCGAAAGTCTTTTGTTGAACTTACGGGGTTCTTTTTTCGATAGAATTCAAAGATTTTCCAAATCACATCCTTTCAATTAGCCATTTTTGTAAATCCTCTATCTTGTAAAATAAACCATCCGGATTTAGATCTTTCAGCTTTTCAAGTTCTGCCGTTTCTGCCCATGCAGCTGAAAGAGCCCAGTTTATAAGTGGCTCAATTGATTTTCTAAATACTTGAATGATGAGAGGAATGGTATTGCCAGTGTACCATCTAGATCGCAAATGACGGCTTTAATCGTTTGCATGGGGGATACTATTATTTAATTTCTTGCGTTATATTTAGTGTAACTACTTATTAAATATTTATTCTTATACTATGAAAAATACAACGATTTTTAAAACAGAATTAGTAAGAAATTATTGGAAATTCTTATTAGCATCCTTTATGGTTGGGATCATTCTGCTTTTTGTTGATGAAGGGGGTAAAGCCATGCATTCAGTGCCACAATGGGGTGAAATTGCAAATTTAGTTTTATTTATTTTTCTGATTTCAATAGTTGTAACCACGTTACAAGCATTGGTGTTTACTATTTGGAAAAATTCTCTTCTATCCATCTTTATTGCAGGTGTAGTAGGGATACCTATTTGTATGTTTCTTTATTTTTTTCTAATGACTAATCTGATTCGAATTTTTTAGCCATCAATCATTTTTACGAATTTTTTTTAAAAAAATACAGGTGTGAATGTACGAATAAATAAATTCGTCCCTTAAATTAGAATTTTTTTAAAATCAGTAAGCACAAACTACGCCAATTTGATGGGGAGCTGAAGATAGGAGGGGTGCAATCCACCAGTATAAATAATGTGCTGTCCCTTGTTTTCGGGTACATAGCCTGGTGTTCCTGGCATGATGGCTCCCAAATCATTTTTCGAACTAACCACCAGTCGCAACTGCTCACCCGGATAAAAAGCCAGACCGATGGGGAAAAGGTCAATCTCGATTTCCGCAATTTCTCCCGGTTGCAGTTTCTCAACCCGGTCGAAGCTGTGGGCAGGAACTTCATCGGTCGAAAGTGCTTTGTCCAGATGACGGGCGGAAACACGCAAGCGTCCGTTTGACCCCTTGTATCGAAGTACTGACCCGCCATGTTCGGTGAGATCCTGCATTAAAGCACCCTGATTTGGCACAATAAATTGTTGCAGATGACTGCCGTATTTGTCCAGTTTTTGGACAAGAATGAACAGATCCATATCGTCTGAACCCTTGGCCTCTACCCAAAGATGCACCTTGGGATAGCCAACCATAACGGTCTTTTGGTCAAATCTAATAGTAAACGATGCCAGACCCGGTTCTCCTTCTGTGTCATAGATGGCTGTAACTTCCTGGGTGTTGGCTTCGCGGTTTAGGTTTCTGGTTTTTCCATCGAGGAAATACTTCAAGTTAGTCACCTCTTTTGGCGGGAATTGATCTGCAGGCTGATTGATGAGATCGCCTCCTTCGAAGTCGTGTACAGCATAACGGACGCGAGGTGTAGTTTCCCAGCCGTTGTCTATTCCTTTTAAATAGTGGTCGAAAAAGCGGCAAAGATCTGCTTTATTGGTTTCTTCGTAGTAATCTGGCCATTCCTGTGTATTGTGGATGCGCAACCATTTCTCTTCCGAAGCCATTCTTCGCCAGGCGCGAAAAGTGCCTGCCGTATGCAGGGTGTTGGAATAGCTGGCTACCACGTAAGCTGGTACTGTTATTTTGTTGAACTGAGCAATTTTGTCTTCCCAAATTTCGTTGTTTGCCAGTGGGTAATTCAGCGCCTCTGCATAAACATCTTCGCGTTTCCCTTTACCGACATGATTCACCTGAAGGCGTTTGGTAAAGTGAAGATCGGGCATCCCGCCCCGCATCGAAAGATCCCGATATGCGTCACTCAGGCCTTCCCAGGGGTTGATGGCTGCCAGATGTGGTGGTTGTTCAGCGGCCGTGAACCATTGTGAAAAAGCGAGATAGGAAGTACCACTCATGGCCACTTTGCTGTTGCACCAATCTTGAATAGCGAGCCATTCTATCAGATCGTGGCAATCTTTTCCTTCCTGCCGACCAATCATAGAAATGTCACCGTCGCAGTGAGCCACACCCCGCGCATCGGGATTGCAAACAGCATATCCTTGTGCGCACCAATATGCAGGGTCGGGTCCCTCGAATTTTGCCAATCCCGAAAGCATGCCGTTGTTGAGGCCAAGCATGTTGAAAAGTCCAGTTGTTTTTGGAGCAGTTCCACCGCTTTTCCCGTAGGGACTCCAGGCTATGATTACAGGTACTTTTTCAGTGCCTGCAGGACGAAAAACATCGACAAAGATTCTCATGCCGTCCCGCAAAGTGACAGCAACATCTTTTTCAAAAACAATATCGACAGGCAGCGGTAAAAATAAGGGATCAACCTGAAAACCTGCAGGTAAAATTTTAGTACCCGGTTCGAAGTTGCATAAAAGTCCATGCTCAAATCCTTCCTTGTAGGTGTAGGATGGCACAAAAATCTTCCCGATTTTTTCCGCTTTTTTTACTGAAATGTTCCTCATTTTTAATTTGAATTTTGTGAATGGATAAAACTCCTTTACTCTGTCTGATTGCAATAAAAAACGAATTCAATCAGCGATACAAATGTATGGATCGTTTTACCCTGAAGGATAAACTATTCAAACCAAAAAGTATAAATTTCAAACCTCTCGGTCTCGGTAAAATTTGGGATTGTTGCCTGTTGATTTTTTAAATAAATTGCTGAAATAGTTTGGATATTCAAATCCAAGCGCATAAGCAATTTCGGCCACACTCCAATCGGTGTAACGAAGTAACGTTTTTGCTTCAGCGACGATACGCCCGGCAATAATGGTGGTGGTCGATTTTCCTGTTATTTCCTTAACGGCACGGTTGAGGTAGTTTACATGAATGGAAAGCTGGTTTGCAAAGTCCTGCGCTGATTTGAGTTTTAGGGGTTCATTCAGATTTTCTATAGGAAATTGCCTTTCAAGCATTTCCATGAACTTGGTAGTTATTCGCAAAGAAGCCTTGTTAAATTGCATAAAAAATTCATCGGGTCTGAGTTGCAATGCTTCGTGAATAATTAACTGTATGTAATTGCGCATCAGATCGTCTTTGTACAGATAATCAGTAGCATCGTTAGCAATCATCGTTTCAAAAATGCCGGTGAGCCTGGTTTGCTGCTGCGCGTCGAGTTTAAATGCAGGCGTTCCGCTCACTTTAAATAAAGGCGATTGCTGCAAACTTTCCAAGCGTTCAACGGGTTTGATAAAATTCTCAGTAAAAACACAGGAATAGCCTGTATGCTTTTCCGACAAGATCTCTGTGGCGTAAGGTACGCGAGAATTTGCAAAGAAAAGATACACACCGTCGAGGTTGAAAATATGATCGTCGTAGTGAATTTTACTATTACCTATGCTCAGCAGAATCATATAGAAATGCCGGCGACCGAATGCCGATGGTCCACTTTTCGGAACATTATTCTGGCTTACCTTAAAACCTCTAAGTTTTAAGAGCGCCTCCAATGCTGGATCTGGAAATTCGACAGCTGCTTTCATAGAGGTGTAAAAGTATAAAAATCAACACAGATTGTTGTGGTTTTTTGTGGAATTTTAAGGGTGTGTTTTTTACTTCATCCATTTTTTTTGTTTAAATAAAATTAATGGTACAATGAACCCCAATAGTACTAAAGCCATTGCATAAATATAGCCGTATTTCCACTCCAATTCAGGCATGTGCTTAAAATTCATGCCGTATATTCCTGCTACAAGCATAGGCAAAGAAATACACGTTGTTATGATTGTAAGTATTTTAAAAATACGATTCTGTTCTAAATCTATTTTATTTGATACATACTCTTTGAGGTCATCCAGTCGTTCAAAATTATTTTGAACATATTCATTTACAACCGTCAAATCATTTATTTCTAATACAATGGCTTCTTTTATCTCAACTGATAGTTTTTTACTTTTACGAAATAAATGCAAAATACGCCGAAATTCATTCAGTGACTCTTTTACCAGTAAATTGTTAAATTTAAAAGCCGTAATTTCATCCAGATCCAGCTCGGTAAAGCCTTTCTGTTTTTGTAAGTTTGAATATATTGTTTTAATGTTTTTTGCAATCACTTCTGTTAAATCTGCAAAATAATCTGGAACTATCCCAATCATCATCAAAAGAAAAGCATCTAAATTGAATGGCGATTTATTAATATTTTCAAAGTATTCTTGTTTTTTATTTTCAGTTATAAATTGTTCAAAATTTATAGCCATAAATGAAAACATAATGTTCTCCTTAAGAATAAAAGACACAATCACTTCTTCGATTTTATTTTGAGGTGTGAAGTATGGAAAAGAAAAGTTAAATGCCAGTTGGCTATCCTTTTCGAGGTAGTGAGAGCTTATTTCAATATCATCACTATTATTTAGTATTGTTGTATCAATGTCAAATAGCTTTTCAATTTTTGCAACATCGTCTTTGGTATAATCAATCATTTGTATGCCGCAAATGCTGCCTAAATCTTTGGGCATTTCATCAATACTATTTAGCTGGATGATTTTTTTTCTAGTGTCTAATAGTTCAATAATCATTTTTCATAGTTTTAATGGTTATTAGTATTGAAATGCTCCAAACTTTTATTGTTTTTCCAGGCATTAATTACATCTCATCAATATCCAAACAATTAGAGCTAATTTCATATTTATTGAGTACTTTGTTTTTCAATACCTCCACTTTATTTTCGAGCAACTGAGGTTTGAAATTTTTGCGTTGCCGTTTCACTTCTGCCACAAATGCTTTTTTATTGTCAAGCGTTATAGCTACAATATCCACTTCGTTTTGGTCGCCCTTAGGTTCCCACCAGGATCCAATGGCTCTATATTCAAAACTCTCTTGTAGCTTCTGTTTGAAATATAATTCCAGCGTTTTGCCGGAATAGGTTGTGTAGTCAGTAAAGATCAGTTTGGTTAAACCCTCGTAATTGCCCAATTCAATAAGCGAACGGTTGCGTTCTATATAGCGGAACCAAAAGCGTAAGAAATGATCCGATATCTCATATCTTACTGTTTGCGAACCCTCTTTAGCAAAAATGGGACGTTGTTTTTTGATCACCTCATATACGGTTTCTAATTTACTAAGCTGGCCACCGATACTCTTTTCACCCATAAAGAATTCTATTTGAGACTGAGTATTTAATCCGGATGAAATGGCATCTAAAATGGAGAAATAGTTGCCATACTTTTTGCCAAACTCTTGAATTAAAAGATTACGCCCTTCGTCAATAAACGGTGAATCGCTTTGACAAATGTACTTGATCATTTTTGGAATAGTAAGTGCTTTATTATCTACTAAAAGCTCCACATATTTAGGTACACCCCCCGTATAGGTATAGAGTGCAAGAAGTTCATCGTTTGTATAGCCGGGATTATAATCTTTCATTATATCCTTTAGTATATTGGTTGTGAAAGGATTAAGTTTCATCATCGCATCTGCACGACCAAATAGTGGCTCCCTTTTGTCTTGAAATATTTTTGTCATTAGAGAATAGATGGATCCGCTCACAATAAGATTAACATTGGTTGAGGTGCGGTACTGATCCCAATAATTTTGAATTTCGCTGTATATCGACTCATTTATATTGATAAATTCTTGAAATTCATCAATAACCAGCGAAAATTTTTGATTCTTTCCATGTTCAAACAGAAATCGAAAAATAGCTATAAAGGAATCCATTTTGGGGACAAACACTGCTAATTGTTTCTCAATCTCGCTACAAAAACCATTGCATAAATCCGCTTCACTCTTGCGGCTCACAAAAAGATAAACAATGGTTTCGTCTTTGAGCGCATTTAATATAAGCGCTGTTTTGCCAATTCTACGCCTTCCGGTAAGTACAGTCAGCTTGGAGTGATCATTATACGCCAACAACTTTATTCGCTGTAATTCAGCAATCTCTTTTTCACGATTATAGAACTTCATAAGCTGTATATTTTTACGGCTGTAAATTTTACCACCGTTGCAAAGTTATTAAAAATTATGCCAAAGTGTTTTTGATGAAGAACTTTTTTAATTGGACTTGCAAACTTTGCACGTACACAAAGTCTTGAACTGTTAACCATTGCAAATGAGCGCAAATGAGCGGCAGGTATTATTATTTAGCTCTGTAGGATTCAATCCAAAATGTTTTTTAAAAGCAAAAGAGAAATGCGACAGCGTTTCGAAGCCTAATTCCAGATAGATATCGGACGATTTTTTCTTTTTATTTTCAATCAGGAAATAAGCTTCCTGCAGTCGTTGTTTTACGAGCCAATGACTGGGCGTATCCTGAAATATCTGGTTGAAATCACGCTTGAAAGCCGACAAACTGCGTCCCGTCAGGTAGGCAAACCGCTCTACACCGACATTAAATCTGAAATTGCGGTTCATAAATGCTTCCAGATTGATTTTTTCTGGAGCAGCGTAGTCGAAAAACACACCTGCCAACTCAGGCTCGTTTTGCAACAGGAGAATTAACAACTCTTCGTATTTCAAATCCTCAAAGGCCTCATCCAACAGCATGACACCTTTGTAATATGGTTTTATCGACTGAATAAAATCATCGATGCGGGCTGTCTGCTGGATCTGGATGAAAGCATCGTCCTGTTTGTACTTTTGAGGTTGAGCGTATTTGTACTTTTTCTGAAACTGCTGCACAAACGGAGTATCGAAGCAAAACAAGATCGGTTCGAATGTCTCGTATAAGTCCGAGATCTGGTATTTAGCCAGGCAATTTTTCCGGCCAATACCACATTCTCCCTGCTTAAAAGTGTAACTTTTATTTCCGTCGAAGAAACTAATTTCACCCCGAACGATGTACATAAAGACATTGTCGGGGATAAATTGTTCTTTTAGAATCTTTTTTTTGGTGTTGTTTACAATTTCTATCATTTGATTGTGCCGTATTTTATCATACTTTCCATGGATGCTTCTATAAGTCCTTCGTTCGTATCAATAGGTTTCCAACCCAATATTTTTTTAGCATTTGCATTACTCACCTTTCTATTTATTTTTAGAAACAAAGCTGCACTTTTAGCCTGTTCGTTGAAAAGGGATCCTACATTTAAAACCCAATTTGGAATGGACTTTGTTGATACTTTTTGTGCCCTATCTGAGTATTTTTGTCTTAATAACTTGGCTATTTCCGACATCGAAATCTCACCATCTGCCGAAGCAATAAAACGTTGTCCGTTTGCATCGGGATGTACCATAGCCCGAATGTGTAAATCTGCAACATCCCGCACGTCCACAATGTTCAATGGAATGTTTGGGATGGCCTTCATCGTCCCATCAAGCATGTGTTGGATGATATGAAAACTGCCTGAAACATGCGCATTAAGCGAAGGCCCCAAAATAGCAACAGGATTGATTGTCGCAAATTCCAAGTCGCCACCTTCATTCCTGATAAAATCCCAGGCTGCCTTTTCCGCAAGTGTTTTAGATTTTTCGTAGACCGACAATCCGCTTTGGTCGGTGTTGGTCCAATCGGCCTCTGTGGTTTCTGTTTTCTGATCAAAATGACTAAAGCCTACCGCACCGAAATTGGAAGTCATCACAACGCGTTTAACACCTTCCTTTTTAGCAAATCTCAATATGCGTATGATGCCTTCCACGGCAGGACGAATAGCTTCACTTTCATCTTTGGGTATTTCAAAAAATACCGGAGATGCTACGCTCAAAACATACGTACAGCCCCTCATGGCCTTTTCCCAATTGTCATCATTGGTCAACTCAGCTTCTACAAATGAAAGGCGATCAAAGAAGGAAATACCATGAGCCTTTAAGGTGTTAATGACTTTGTCCTTACTTAGCAAACTACGCACAGTGGTTCTTACCAGATAGCCCTGTTGTAACAATTGAAGGATTAGTTGCAATCCTACAAAACCTGTTCCTCCGGTTACCAATACTGTTTCTTTATTTTCCATATTCTAAAGATTTATTTTGGGCAAAGTTCGGCATAAAAGAGGATCATTACTTTCCTGAAAAGTCCAAAGTTCGTGTCTTGAAAAGTCCAGATTGAGAGGGTTGGTTTTTGCAAGGTTCCGATTTACGCATAAAGTATCTCATCCCTCAAATCCGACAATCTTTTCCTCAGATGCAAAACGGCATAATGTTTTCTCGATAGCAGCGTATTGACAGAAACCCCGGTTGCAAGAGCTATTTCCTTCACAGGAATGCCGTCCAATTCCGTCAGCTCAAAAACCTCCCGTTGCTCCACCGGCAATTCAGACAGCGCATTTTCAAGCTCTACCCAAACCAGTGAACGCAGGTATTCCATTTCGGGCGAAGGTGATGTCTCGTTGTTAAACAACATATCCGAAAAATCATTCAGCAGATTTTCATCGTCGTCCTCTCCCTGATAGAAAGGCAGTTCTTCCTCCCGTTTTTTCTTCCCACGGTTGATAATCGTATTGCGTGCCACCTTGTAAAGCCAGGCAGATACATGTTCAATCGGGTTGAGCGTATTCTCAACCGTATGGACAAACTGATAAAAAACATCCTGCAAAACATCATCGACATCCGATACATTATCGACGTGTTTATTAACGAACGCTTTGAGCTGAGGCTGAAATTCCTCAATCAGTTTACCTGTATCCGCCCGATTATCTTTATTTTGTATCGTTTCCGGATTTTTCATCGCAACCAGTTCGTTCATGTCCATGTCCAAAGAAATCTCTTCTGTCAAAGGGAACACCATGGAAAAATTCCCGTTTCTTATTGATAAATTCTTTGCGCTCTTCTTCCGACATCTTCATCCATTTCTCATGCATCTGATTGGCACCGTGAAAGTCGTGCATACGGTGGTGATGATGCTTGCCACCGCCCCAAATGGAACTAAACAATATCCGTGACAAAATTAATAAACCTCCTGCTTGCCAGAAAGTAATCACTTGCAAACCGAAAATATTGGGGATTAAAAGATTCCAGAGTATCATAACCACGACACTGAATACTACTACAACAACTATTCGGATGAGAATCATTTTCCACATACCCGATTTACAACATTTTATTTTTTTCATTTTTTTAGTTTTAATTATTTAATCACTTAATGTCTGTGTCTGAAAGTTTTTACCCTGGAGAAATCGGCTGAATTGAAACGATTTACACATAGTACAAAAAACAGGGCACAAAGTACGGCAATAAACAGCAAACTCAACAATGGAGTAATGATAAACCCATGGATATCAAACACTACACCGGCTTTAATTAAAGCAGCTGTTGACATCCCTTCCATGTGCAAAGTGACATATCGGAAAGCAGCTGTGGTATATGTAAGTGGGTTGAGATAGACAATGGGCAGCAAAATACTCGGCAATGCCATGGTTGGAATATACGCACCCGACAAAAAAGTAAGCGGAAAGGAAATAATGGTAATCAACAATTGAAAATTACTGGATTCCTTAGACAAAGTGGCTAAATAGAGCCCAAGCGCACTGAACGTGAGCCCGACCAGAAACATCAGTCCCACCATGGCAATGCCAGTTACAAAACCAATGGTGAGCCCCATAAATAGCCCGATCCCCACAATGATTAAACCCTGAATAACCGATACCACCATGGCCGAAAGCACATGCCCAATGGCAATTTGCCAACGCGAAATAGGAGCAACCAGTATTTCTTTCATAAACCCTGAAGAAATATCCTCCAGAATGTTCATCGAATTGCTGAGTGCCGACTGAAACACCGTCATGATAATAATACCTGAAATCAGGTAATTCATCGGATGATCCAGCCCCGGTGCCGAGGATTTCATGATAAAGGAAAATATAAACAGAAATAAACCCGACATGAAAAGATTCATGAACAGCTTCATTCGGTCTCTTTGCAGTTTAAGCAGATTCCTTAGAAGAAGGGCTTTAATGGGTCGTATCATTCTCTGATTTCCTTTCCTGTTATGGCAATAAACACATCGTTCAGGGTGCCTTTGTTGATTTCTATATCCTCTATTGAATCTCTGAAAGCATTGGTAATATCCAAAACATCCGCCGTGCTGGTGGCATAAATCGTCACCAGGTCGTTTTCACCGCTGTGTTTGATGGAACGTTCCGTGAGGTAGTTTTTTAGATTTTCGGCATCACTCGTTTTTAACTTCATGGTGGTGCTGGTATATTTTTTCTTAAGATTGGCCGGCGTGTCGTGTGCCACAATTTTCCCCCCATCAATAATAGCCACTTGTTGGCAAATTTCCGCTTCGTCCATGTAGTGGGTGGTCAGAAAAATGGTGATGTTCTTTTGTTTCTGAAGCTTGTGGATGTAATCCCAGACGTTTGCCCGAGTCTGCGGATCCAAGCCTGTAGTAGGTTCGTCCAGAAAAAGCACTTTTGGAAAATGCACCAACCCGCGGGCTATTTCGGCCCTTCTTTTCATTCCACCCGAAAGGCTTTCCACTTCCGAATTTTTCCTACTCTTGAGGTCCACCAGGTCGAGCACAAAGTCAATCCGCTCTTTTACAACTGCTTTGGGCACGTTGTAAAAATCGCAATGCAGTTTCAGATTTTCTTCCACCGTGAGTTTTCCATCCAGTGTCGATTCCTGAAAAACGATGCCGATATCACTTCTTACCTTGTCTTTACACAGAGAAACATCGTTTCCGTTGATTTTTAATTCCCCTTCCGTTTTATCCATGATGGTACACAACGTATTGATTGTTGTACTTTTACCGGCTCCGTTAGGCCCCAGAAAAGCAAAGATAGTGCCCTGTTCCACGTTAAAAGAGATAGTATCTACGGCTGTAAAATCCCCGAATTTCTTAGTGAAGTTTTTTACTTCAATGCTGTATGTTTTCAAATTTGAAATCCTTTCATGCTATGTTTTGTTTTTTTTGATAAAATATTTATTGAGATAGCGCTATAGTATTGAAGACAATCGAAAGGGAAAAATATTTTATGAAACTAGTGATTTTTTTTGGAAATCTGTTACAGGCTGTTGTAAGTCTGTGATATTGATCTATTAAAGTAGGAGGGGGCTCACTTGTGGACTTCTACAAAAGACTATTTCTTTTTGTATCTGGAAAGAAAAATCGGCATTGTGAAAAAAAATCAATAAATTTGGCATAACCAATGAAGGTCTGACTTTTGCAACAAAACAAAAATAATGAGAAAATCAATTAAAAAACATACTCCACAATTTTTATTAAAATGGTATCGTGATTATCGTAGAAAAAAAAATGCAGCACTTTTTTATGGAGATACCGTTTCATGCCCCATTTGTGGCTCAAAATTTAAAGAATTCGCACCTTTTGGATTAATTTCTAGAAGAAATGCGCTTTGCCTTAATTGCGGCTCTTTAGAAAGGCATCGATTGTTGTGGAAATACTTAAATGAAAAGACCGATTTATTCAGAGAAGATAAGAAAATACAATTATTACATTTTGCTCCAGAAAGAGTATTTTATGATATGTTTTCTACAAATCAGAATATGGATTATAATCCCTGCGATTTATATCCTGAATCGTATGCCTACAATGGTAAGGTCAAAATAAAAAAAGTGGATATTATAGACATACCTTTTGAAGAAAACTCTTTTGATGTGGTCCTGTGCAACCATGTACTTGAACATATTATCGATGATGCACATGCCATTTCGGAATTATACAGAGTAATGAAAAAGGGAGCATGGGCCATTTTACAAGTGCCTCTTGATGTCCATCGAGAAAAAACGTACGAAGATTATTCCATTACTTCACCAGAAGGCAGAGAAAAAGCATTTGGGCAGAATGACCATGTAAGACTGTATGGCCTGGACTACAAAGACCGATTAAAAAAAATCGGGTTTGAAGTAAAGGAAGATGATTTTGTTAAATCCTTTTCTCAGGAAGAGTTGTTTCGTTATGGGTTAATGGATTCAGAGTTAATATATTATTGTAAGAAATAACGTTCAACCATTTATTCTCTCTACTTCCACTTTTTTCGCAACCAGTCTCTCACCGGTACATCGTACAACTTTAAACTTCCATAAGCCAACACGATAGCTCCTGAAAAGGTGAGCAGTGCTATAGGCCAAGCCTGTCCTAACGTAATGCCACTGTGATTGCTAACCCAAGCCACGTAAAAATAGACCAGCACATAATGGGTCATGTATAAGGGATACGAAATATCACCGAGAAACTGACAGATTTTATTTTCCGTTTGATTGTGCATCACACCACTGGCACCGATATAAACAATGAGTGGAAAGACAACGATGATGCAAAAAGCATCGTACAAACCATTCATCCAAAGATGTTCCTCACCGCCTATTCTTGGCATAAACAAAACAGCTGCAACCAACAGGCTACACCATAAGAATGCATTTTTGATGTAGGCAGGCCGAGATACCCGCGATAAAAGCAAACCGGCAAAAAAGGGGAATAAGGTACGCGTTATCCCAATGCGCATGTGTGAAGCATTTAGTGTCCAGCCACCGGCAACGTCACCATTTGGGTTCGTAACAGCAAAATGCAAAAGCAAAAGACCTGCCAGTACTACAAAGCCAGCCAACGCCTTATTCGATAATTTTCGTATACCAAGTGCGTACAGAATATTGGCTATATACTCGAAAAACAAGGACCAACCCACACTGTTTAGCGGATGCATTTCTTGCCAGCCGCGTATATCCATAGAAAGTGGTATGGGCAAAATCGTATATCCTATCAGCATAACAACGATCATTTTCCATACAGGAACGGTATGAATAAGCGGCCATATTGTGGAATCTGTAAAGTAAAAACCAATAGCACCTAGCGTCATACCCAAAACAACGAGTGGTTGCAACCGAATCAACCGGCGCTTCAGAAAGCCACCAATAGTTAATTTGCCCCATCTGTCGTCGTACGCATAACCAATGACAAATCCGGACAACAGGAAGAAAAAATCAACTGCCAGGTAACCATGGTTTACAACATTGAAAAAGCGACTGCTGGCAAGCGGCTCGGCCAAGTGAAAAAATACTACGATAATTGCTGCTACACCTCGAAGGCCATCTAATATTTGATAATGTGGTTTTGTTTTGAGATTGTTGATCATGATATATATTGCCAATAGATGCTTAAAATAAAAACGAAACCCGCCAGCTTGAATATCTTCAGGGGCTAGCGGGAAAATGATGAAACAAATATAAAGCTTAAAATTGAAAAGAGCAAAAAAAATTGTTGCTGAGTTGGGATTGGATTTTGGCGATTATTACTGCGTCTGAAATTAATTTAGTTGAAAATGGAAATTCATTCCATACCTCCTTCCACTAATTTTTAACTCACTCCTTTAGCTCTTCAACAATCTTTCTGCAAAAAGCCGGAAGATCTTTCGGACTTCTACTGGTAATCAGATTGTTGTCCACAACGACTTCCTCATCTTTCCAATCAACCCCCGCATTGATCAAATCCGTTTTAATCGATTTATACGATGTCATCTGTTTCCCTTTTAATAATCCGGTTTCAATTAATATCGAACCAGCATGGCAAATGGCAGCAATCGGTTTCCCTTGTTCAAAAAAATCACTTACAAATTGAACGGCCAATTCATTGGTTCTTAGAGTATCGGTATTTAGCACACCACCCGGCAATACCAACATGTCATAATCAGTTGATAAAGCGGAGTCTATTGTTTTGTCAACTTTAAATGTATCTCCCCATTTCGTTTCTTTCCATCCCGTTATTTTTCCTTCTTTTAATGATAGTACATCCACCAAAAAACCTTCGTTTTTAAGCGCATTTAATGGCATCTCAAATTCCGATTGTTCAAAACCATCGGTAGCCATAACGGCTACTTTTTTCTTATTTAATTGTTTTTCCATAATGCTATAAAATATATTTATGATTGTTTTGTAAGTTGACGATCTTTCAGCTTATTTCAGCGCGAATTTGATCAACTCTTCATTAAACTTCTTTGTTTCTTCCAAAAACAAGCTATGACCGCTATGTTCAAAAGCTACAAGCGCTGAATCTTTGATTCCTGCTTTCATTTGTTCTGCCAAATCGAACGAACAAATTTTATCTTTTTTGCCATGCAAAATTAAGGTTGGAATTTCTATCTTTTTCAAATCCTTTCTAAGATCCGTGTCACGTAAAGCCATTAAACATTGACCTGTGGCATACGATGATGCACTTAAATTGATTGCATTCAACCAATTGCCCATTCCTTCATTTAAGGACGTTTCGGTCGCAGAAAATATTTTTGCGAAATTGGATAACAACTTTGGACGATCGGTATTGTTCAATGCCATTAAATCATCCACCGCACTTTTAGCAATGTTGTAGGGGAAATCTTCGCGTTGCGTCCAACTGGGGACTGCCGCTCCGGCTAAAATCAACCTGGAAACACGCGTGGAACCATACACCGAAACATATCGAACGGCAATTGCTCCACCCATGGAAAAACCGCATAAAGCTGCATTTTTGATGTCCAGATGGTCCAAAACTCGTTTGATATCCAATGCATGCACATCGTAATCATACGCTCCGTAAGGTTTATCCGATTTACCAAAACCCCTTAAAGTGATACCAATGACCCGAAAATGATGATTTATCAAATCGTTGTACTGATATTCATACATTTCGTCGCTTAGCGGCCAACCTGGTATTAACACAACCGGTCTACCTTCGCCTAAATCTGTAACATGAAGCCGGACATTGGGCTCAACTTCAACATATTCCTCTCTGGCTACCTCAGAGTTTGTTTTGTTTACTAATTTTTCCATTGTAATCTATTATTTAGTGTGATTAAATGCTTTTTCGTCAATAACAATGTCCAGTCCTTTTGCCACCGCCATACCTAATTGACTATCGGCCCGAAAAAAATGACACAACTGACGGTTGGTAATTTCTTCTTTTTTCTCACCGACAATACCTTTCATTGAACTTACAATATTGCTTACCAAATGATTCCTGTCTTGTTCATTCATTGCATTTCGATACAAAAGACCCGGTTGAGTGAAATGATCGTCGTCTTTTTCATTGCGGTCGTACCAATTGGCTACATTTGACTCTTCAGTTATTTGATCCAGGTTCATAGCTGGTTCCTTGTAACTTTCGTCTACAACGATATCGTCAAAACTATTGGGACGGTAATTCGGACTTGCTCCTCCATTTTCACCCGTTTGCATAAGCCCGTCGCGTTGATAATTTGCAACTGCATACGGACATTGGTTTACGGGAATCTGTTCATAGTTCGCACCCAGGCGATAACGCTGTGCATCCGGATACGAAAGCAAACGGCCCTGCAGTACTTTATCGGGTGAGTAACCAATACCGTCGACCACATGAGCAGGAGCAAAAGCCGATTGTTCAACATCCCTGAAATAGTTTTCGGGAATTTTGTTTAGTTCCATAATTCCAACATCCATCAATGGGAAATCTTTGTGTAACCAAACTTTGGTCAGGTCAAACGGATTCCATCTGAATGCTTTTGCCTGTGCATCTGTCATTACCTGAATCTTCATAGCCCATTTCGGAAAATCTTTTCGGGCTATGGCATCCACCATATCCCGTTGGGCCTGATCCAGGTCGATACCTTTCATATCATTGGCTTCTTTCTCTGTGAAGTTTTTAATTCCCTGCAGCGTTTTAAAATGAAATTTCACCCAAACACGTTGGTTATTTTTATCGATAAGCGAAAAGGTGTGACTGCCAAAACCATCCATGTTCCGGTAAGAAAACGGTGTTCCACGGTCACTCATCAGGATTAATACCTGATGCAAAGTCTCTGGATTCAAACTGTAAAAATCCCACATCATGGTAGGGCTTTTACAATTGGTCATTGGGTCACGCTTTTGGGTATGAATAAAATGCGAGAACTTTTTCGGGTCTTTGATAAAAAAAACAGGTGTATTGTTGCCCACCAAATCCCAGTTACCATCTTCTGTGTAGAATTTCAGAGCAAAACCACGTGGATCTCTTTCACTGTCGGCTCCTCCTTTTTCGCCACCAACGATGGAAAAACGGGCAAACATCTTTGTTACCTTGCCAATCTCTGAAAAAATCTTCGCCTTTGTATATGGAGTAATATCGTGCGTAACAGTAAAAGTGCCGAAAGCACCTGTCCCCTTAGCATGAACAACACGTTCCGGAATGCGTTCCCGATTGAAATGTGCCATATCTTCGTGCAGAAAATAATCCTGCAAAAGAACGGGTCCGCGGCTGCCCACCGTCATTGAGTTTTCAAACTCAGAGTAGGGGCGGCCACTTGCTGTGGTCAGTTTTTTCTTTTTCATGTTCGGTTTTTTAATATTTAAATGGGATCAAATTTTTGCAGTGAATAAAATTACAAGCTTGTAATTATTTTGTGTTATACAGTTTTCTTAAAAAGTTGCTTAATTCACATATTATCTTTTAACAGCATACACCATATATATAATTTGAGTACTCCTGCATTCGACCATGCGGAATTTTTCACCAATTCTTCATAGGTCAATATCCCTCCACCACAGCCAACTTCAATTTGAACATGATAAGGGGTTAGTTTTTCTCAGTTACCGTTGCAAAAATTGACTCCCCCCAGTTAACGTGAATGGCATATTCCATACATTTTTTGAATATTTCATCGGTAAATTCCGGCGGATGCAAATTATCTGTTACTAGGTCAGTATTTGCCCTGTCGAAAATTCTGTTATCTGATAGATAGTCGCGGTAGGGTTTTATAAAACGATCGAACAGTTCTTCTGCAGGATTGCGTAAAGCATTGTCTGCCGATTTGCCATAAATGATTTCCACACCTTTGATCTTCATAAATTGTTCATTAAAGACAGAAATGATTTCCAACTTTGTAGGAGAATTATTTGTTAAATGGTAGACTCCGCCAGATGTAGCATTGTCAATTATTTTCATTGTGGCCTTCACAAAATAATTAACAGGAATCAGGTTAAGTGCTCCCTCTTTTGGCAAATAAATTCTGAGTGGTAAAAAAATATAACCTTTATCATCAATGAATATCCCCAACTGACCGGATTTCTTACCGCCATGATTTAGTATGTCATTCAAATAAATTTCTTTGATATATTTTATTGACTGTAAAGGGAAATACAAAGCATTAAACCTGAGTGAACGACCTGTGTGCGAATCTCCGTATACAATAGATGGACGAATTATTGTAAATGGTATTATATTCTTTTCACAAAATGCGGAAATTATGCTCTCTGCCCGTGCTTTGCTTTCTTCATATACATTTAAAAATTCTGTTGCTGATGAGAAACATTCTTTGCATTCAGTACCATTTTTCCCGGAAACATACACGGTACTTATATAATGGAAAAAATTCACCTTGGCATTAGCAGCAAATTCAAGAATGCCTTCCAAACTGCTTACATTGGATTTGAAAACATTATCACGCTTCCGTTCGCTAAAACTTGTATCTGAAGCACAATGGATAATCTGCTCAGTGGTTGCACATAGGTTTTTGTATTCAGCTTCCGGTATGCCCAGCATGGGCTTTAAAAAATCGATATTCACTAACTCTAATTGACCGGCTAATTCTTCAATTCCGAACCATCGTAAAAGTTTGGAAATTCTTTCCTGTAAAGTTTCTTCTTTTGTCGGACGGCCCAGTACTATGATTTTATAGCCATCTGAAAGCATAGAAGCCATAAGGTGACTACCCAAAAAACCGGTTGCACCGGTCAAGGCTATTATTGGTTTTTTTTTATCGTACATAAAATAACTTTTTTTAGGACTATAGATACAATAAATTCTCTTTTCTGCTGCAACCCTGATTAACAACATATCGAACCTGCCTGATTGTGCCGGTTTTTACGGAATATTCATCCATCAGGATACCAGCTTCATGTGCCGCCTGTTGAACACTTGATACTTCATCCGGATCATTATGGTCGAAATAATAATCGTATTCCCAGACGCATCTTTTCCCACTGTCAATAGGCGTAATAAATCCAAGTTCGTTTTTTAGGTGATACTTTTCGGCTATACCTCTAAACCCGTCCTGTATTTCTGCAATCAGTGAATTGTCAATCGGGAGATACATTACAAGCGCTACAGAAGGTTTTTCCCGGCAACAGCGTGTACTCTGTATTCTGAACGTATTCAACCAAACAAGATCGTTCATCTCCGGCCTGGAGTATAGTTTCTCAAAAAAAAGGCGTAAATCCGAGTCAATGTCCTGAGTCATTAGAGCAGGAGAAGGATCAACTGCCGTTTCGGCAAGTTCTGCGAATTGGCTGAGTTTGAGGTAAGAAAAGGGTTCATCGTCTGAAAGTCCCTTCAGTAAGCTCAACCACTCCGCAGATTTAAGAGCAGACAATCCCTGAAAAATGGTTTTGAAAAGTTTCTGGTCTATGAAAGGAAACCCCATATCACTAACGGAACGTAAAGCATATTTATCTCCAATGAGAAGTACAAGATAGGGCATTCCCAATTTATTGATGAAAATGTCCTTTGCTTCAATGGCAAGTTTTTTGGTGGGGGCGATAAAAGATGACACAAACTCGCTTCCCATAATTCCTATGGCAAGTCCAATACGCCGCGTTGAACAGATCTTAACAAAATCAAGTGCGCCATCAAGAGTTTGAAAAGGCACGAGAATCCCGCTTTCATCATCTGTAACTGGATGAAGTTTCATACTTACTGATACACAAATGGCAAAAGCTTCATGGTCTGAAATTGAATTTTGGAACGAGAAAAGATTAGGCGCAGTAATGTTATTCAGCCTGAAAAATGAACCGTCTTTTGCTATAAACTCTGCGTCTACAAAGTTGTCTGCAGAGATTCCGTATGTCGTTGAAAAGAGGGAAAGCAAACCGGTGGTCATAATGTTCGAGCAAACGGACGATGCCGGTTCTGCTGTATGGACTCTGTAGCCCCATTTTTTTGCTTCCTGTTGGAGATCAAAGGATGCAACTCCAGGTCCTACTTTCACAAACCAGTTCTTTTCGTCAAAATCAATAGTCTTCATACGGCTAAGATCCAAGATCGCTCCTTCACTGAACACTAATCCATGACTGGATGCCCCATTGCCACGCACAATATAGGGGATTTTATTTTTATTCAAGAGTTTAATGATGGAAGAAATCTCTTCTTTTGAATTTGGCATAACAACATATTCCGGCATTTTAAAAGTTACATGAGGACACAAGTCATGATGATAAGCTATTCTCACCGCGGGATCGTTCGTAGCCCAGTAATCGCCAACAATACCTTTTATTTCAGTAAGGATACTATCATCTTCCGAATGGACTATTTTACCGCCACTTTTAAGATAAGCGCCTATATGATCTTTTAATGCCTTCATTACTTTTGAGGGACGCATTTCATTCACATAGTAACACTGATAATCGCACTTACCACATAGATTACAACTGTCTGCAATCTCTACACATTTTTCAGTGACAGGGATTGTATTCTCTGCAATCGCTGCATATAGATCCATTCTGCCAACGGGATAAAAACTCGCATAATGTTTCTCCAAACCTGAAACGCATACGCCACTTCCCAGAAAATCAATTTTACACATGGCCAAATGCCGGCAATTTTTTGCGGTTTTTAAAATCTCGTTCATGGTTTTTGTTCTATCAGTTCAACAAATAAGGATGTTTTATACACCAACTGTAAAGAATCAACCTGCCGAATTTTCTGTTTGATTTACCAGGTAATTTTCCAACCCCATTTGTTCAATCTGTGCACGTTGCATTTCCGCCCAATCCACATGTCCTTCTTCCATTTTGAGTATTTTGGTAAACAAATCCACAGAACCCTGATCATCAACTTCACGGGCGAGTTTAATTGCATCATTATATTCTCTGACAACATTAAGCTCTACATCATTGTCGTTACTAATTATTTCTGATACTGTTTTGCCAATCTTCATCACATTAAGTTTGGATACTGTTGGCGCACCATCCAGAAAAATAATTCGCTCGATAAGCCACTCGGCATGATGCATTTCATCCATTGCCTGTTTTCTGATTGCCTGGTGAAGCTTGCCAAAACCCCAGTTTGCACACATTTCAGATTGCACCATGTATTGGTTTACAACAGTAAGCTCATCTGCCAAAAGCGCATTCATGACAGTTATTAACTTTTCATTTCCTTTCATAGTTGTTTTTTTTAAAATCATTTAGTATCAAACGTTTTTTTGAGTGAATAAAATTACAGGCTTGTAATTAAATTGTGTTATACAATTTTAAAAAAAAGTTGCTTAATTCACACATTTTCTGCAAAATATATGGGGTGCGATATTACTTTTTTCCCGTTCAAACATAGCAGGCTACTAAAAATAAAAAAATATTCGTATGGAATAAAGATCTTCCCATTGAACAAATTTTATCGGCTAAAAGAAAATAGTAATGCGTCTTTATTTTTTTTTCCTGTAATCATGTCGCAAATTATTTCGGCTGCAATTACACTAAAGGTTATTCCATTTCCGCCAAAACCCAGTGCGTAATAGGTATGAGGTGTTTTATTGTATGTTCCGATGTATGGTAGCGCATCTTTTGTTGATCCGAATGTTCCTGTCCAGCAAAATTCGGGAATGAGTTCAGTTGCGGGAAATAATTTTGAAAAGTCGTTTTTTAGTAAAGCCGATTTTTTTTTGATTAGTTTATCTCGTTTGCTGGGACTGTAAAATTCTTCGTCTCTTCCGCCAATAATTATTCTGTTGTCCTTGGTTAATCGCATGTATAAATACGGGTCAGCCGTATTCCACAATAGCACTTTATCCTTCCAGGCCGGTATTGGCGATTGTATATGTTCTGACGCAAGTGCATAGGTTGAATTAAGTTTTACAATTTTCTTTTCCAAAAATTCTGTTATCTCATAACCGGATGCGTTCACTATTTTATTTGCAGTAATCATGTGTCCCTTTTCCGTAATTAATTCCACTCTATTTTTTTTGTATTCTATTTTTGAAATTACAGTTCTGTCAAAAATCTGAAGTCCTTTTTTTATACTAGCTTTAAGCAAAGCATGGGTAAACATATAGGCATCAGTGGAGGCGCCTTGCGCTGAGAGAATCGCTGCCGGAGCGGAGAAACCAAATTGTTGATGTATTTCTTTTTCATCTAATAGTTGAACTTGAAAGCCTGCTTTTTTACGAACTAAAAATTCTTTTTCAATAAGCTTTTTATCTTTTTTATATGCAGCGAAATACAAACTTTTTTGTTTTTCAAATAGGGAGAAATTAATTTCTTGTGATATGCTTTGTATGGTGTCAATAGATTCAGAACATAACTTGTATGCTCGTACGGCAGCTTGCAAACCGATTTGGTTTTCAAGCTCTGATAACGGTTTATCTAGCTCATATTGCAGCAGTGATGTGCTTGCGCATGTGCTGCCTAAGCCAATAGTTCGAGCGTCAACAACAATACAATTTAAGCCGGCTTTAACAAGATAATAAGCTGTTAATGCTCCTGAAATTCCACCACCGATTATTGCAATATCTGTTTTAAGAGACTGTTCCAACTTTGGATAGTTGGCTGGCAATCCGCTATTTATAAGCCAGTATGGGTAACCTGTTGTTAGATTCATGGTTGATTTAATTTAACTACTTAATTTGTGAACGTGCATTTTTATCAGGCGGCGTTTTTCCATCTTTCAATTCGGCATAGGCGTGGGTAAATTCAGCTCCGTAAAAAACGATCATAGACGAGTACGAGACCCAGAGCATAATTAAAATAATGGAGCCTGCTGCTCCGTAACCTGAACCGGGGTCGGCTTTTCCAAAATACAATCCTAAAGCAGCTTTTCCTATCTCAAATAAGAATGCAGTAACGAATGAACCAATCCAAACGTGCCGCCATTTTATTTTGGCATCGGGAAAAAATTTGAACATGAGTGCGAACAATACTGCAAGAATGCTTAGTGATAAAATAATATTGATGACTTGTATTATGATGAGTAAGGATTCTGAAAAATAATTGGTTATCCAGGTACCCAAAGCAGAAAGCGTTGCAGAAATGACGAGAGATGCAATTAATATAAAAGCAATGGCAATTATAAGCCCGAATGAAAACAAGCGTGTTTTTAGTAAACTTAAAATGCCGGATTTGGTTTCGTCTGCTTTTACTTCCCAAATAGTATTAATTGATTTTTGAAATTGTGCAAACACGCCAGTTGCTCCAACAAGAATTGTGATAACTCCTATTATCGTTGCCAAAAGGGAATTTTTTGATTCAGTTCCTTTTGCAATAATATCTTCAATTTGTCGTGCCGTATCTGCACCCATTGTGGATGTGATTTGCGATGCCAGTTGTCCATTTACAGCCTCTTGTCCGAAAAAATAGCCTGCAACGGTTATGATGACAACAAGCAATCCTGGCAATGAAAAAATGGCATAATAGGCAATAACAGCACTTTCTTTAAAAGGATCTTTTGCCCACCATTTTTTGAAAGAAATTTTTAAGGCACTAAAGAAATAGTTTAAATGTGGGATGCTCATTTAATGCGTTTTATTTACGCCTAAAAATGAGAATACTTAAGAAGAAATTTATTATACAATTGTGGAATAAAGTTATATAATTCACACATTTTGTTACTGATTAAAATAGGTAGATTTGGCACAAGCAGTTGCAAACCCTGAAGCTGTGTTAGGCACCTTAGACTTTAACTAACCCAATTATTTTACTATACAATAATTTTTCGTCAATGGGTTTTGCCAGGTAATCATTTATACCAATAGCTTTGCATTTTGCTAAATCAACCGTGGTTACATCGGCTGTTAAAGCGATGATGGGAATTTTTAAATTCATTGTGTTGCGAATGTATTCGGTCGCTTCAAACCCATTCATTTCGGGCATGTGCAAATCCATCAAAATAATGTCGTACGATTTGTTTTTTAGTCTTTCGATAGCTATTTTTCCGTTATCAGCAATATCGTGTTTAAATCCGAAATCATCCAATAGTGTTTTAATCAGTAATTGATTGAGTGCCATGTCTTCAACGATCAATACTTTTATGTTTTTCATTTTGGTATCCAATGGCACTATTTCTGATTCTAATTCAGCTACATCTTCAGTTTTCTGAAAACTTAAACTAAAACTAAAAGTAGAGCCTTCATCAATTTTACTTTTTACACGAATGTTTCCACCTTGCGATTCTACCAATTGTTTAACAATGGCAAGTCCCAACCCAGTTCCCCCAAACAACCTTGAAGTGCCACTGGATGCCTGCTGAAAGTTTTCAAAAATAGTTGAAAGTTTATTTTCCGCTATTCCAATTCCGGTATCTGTCACTGTAAATTCAATGCATGCATTTGCTTCGTCTTCGCTTAACAAACGAACACTTACTGTAATTTTACCTTTTGTAGTAAACTTTACTGCATTGTTCACCAAATTTATAATAATCTGGTGCAAACGCACAGAATCGCCAAGCAAAACATCTGGAATTTTGTTGTCGAAATCTTTAACCAACTCTAAATTCTTTTCTTGAATTTCTGTTTCAAACAAATGAAGTATGGCCGATATGGATAAAGTCATTTTGAAAGGTGTTTGCTCAAATGTCATTTTTCCTGCATCTACTTTTGCCAAATCGAGTATGTCGTTAATGATCACAATTAATGCATCGCCACTCATTTTTATAGCTGACAGATATTCTTTTTGTTTTGACGACAAATTTGTTTTTAACAACACTGTAGTGAATCCGATAATTGCATTCATTGGTGTACGAATTTCATGACTCATATTCGACAAAAATTGCTGTTTCGCTTTTACTGCATTTTCGGCTTTTCTTGTCGCATTTTCGGCGGTAACTTTTGCTTCTTCAGCAATTGATGTTGCTAACTCAGCCAATGCTTTCGCCTCTATCAATTCTTTTTCAATTCTTTTTTGGGCTGCAACATCACTGTTAAGCATTTCCATTTGTTCTTTTTGAACCAATAATTCATGCGTTTTCTTATACAAGTCAACAAAAACAGCCACTTTTGCATTTAGTATTTCAGGGGAAAACGGTTTAATCATATAATCAACTGCACCAGCCTGATACCCTTTGAAAACTTGAACAGAACTATCCATACTGGCAGTTAAAAAAATAATCGGAATCAGTTTAAGTTTTTCGTTTTGGCGAATTAATTCTACTGTTTCAAATCCATCCATCTTAGGCATTTGTACGTCCATTAATACGATGGCAAAATCTTGGTCACGGTTTAGAATTTCTAATGCTTCCATTCCCGAACTTGCTCTCACACATAAATAATTCTTATCGGAAAGAATGACTTCTAAGGCAAATAAATTTTCCACATAATCATCAACTATTAATATTTTAACCGGGCTATTTTCTAACATTTTTAATAACTATTATTCTTATTAATTTTATTTACTTAACCATACCCGCATCAGTGAGAACAGACGTTCTACGTCAATAGGTTTAGCGATATAATCGTTGGCACCTGCATCAATGCATTTTTGTTTATCATCTTTCATGGCTTTTGCTGTGAGGGCAATGACGGGTACGTTCTTGAATTTTCCCTGAGACCGTATTCGTTTCATTGCTTCGTAACCGTCCATTTCCGGCATCATAATATCCATCAATACCATATCAATCTCAGGATGTGTATCCAACATCTCCAAGGCAATTTTCCCATTTTCAGCTTTTACTATTTCCATTCCGCGCTCTTGCAAAACTTTGGATAATGCAAATACATTTCGCGAATCATCATCTACCAATAATATTGTTTTTGAATGGAATACAGCTTCTTTATCATGCAAAATATGTATAATCGATTGTTGTGATTCCGGCAAATTACTGATCGTCCTGTGAAGGAAAAGAGCGGTTTCATCCAGCAATCGTTCTTCCGATTTTATGCCTTTTATAATAATGGTCTCGGCATATTTCTGAAGTTCATTGTTTTCTTCTTTTGTAAGTTCTTTGCCGGTGTAAATAATAATAGGCGGAATTTTAGGCTCTTTTAAATCCTTCAGCTTATGGATAAGGTCGAACCCGCTCATGTCGGGCAAACCAATATCCAGTATCATACAATCGATCTGATTTTCCTGATACATAGCCAGGGCCTCTTTGCCGTTTCCTGCTTCAAAGATTTTTAGATCACTATGTCCGAGAAGTATTTGCAGTGCTTTTCTGGAATTTTCATTATCTTCTATAACGAGCAGGTTTTTTATTTTTCTGCTCGCAAATTTCTCAATTTTGTTAAATGCTTCATCCAAATCTATTTTATTTATAGGTTTCGTCAAATACTCTACTGCTCCTTCTTTGATTGGTTCTAACGTACGTTCATTTGCCGAAATAACATGCACTGGGATATGCCTGATGGAAGGATCTGCTTTTAATTCGAGCAACACTTCATGTCCGTTGATACCTGGTAGACCCATATCGAGAATGATCGCTTGTGGTTTGTATTTTGCGGCAAGCAATAAGCCATCTTCTCCGGTTGAAGCCGATAAACATTTGAATCCTTTTTTGTTCGCTTGTTTTAAAAGTATAGAAGCAAAACTCAGATCGTCTTCAATTAGAAGAACTACTTTATCATCCGTGGTTATTGTATTTCTGTCATCATCAATGGAGGGATAATTCAAATATTTTAATCCGTTTTCATAGCGAGGTTTGTACAGAACAGGTTTTTTTACTGTGTTTGTTAGGAGAGATTCTTCCTGTACGGGATGTATTTCAAGTGGAATAATGAGAGAAAAAGTAGAGCCTTCGTTAAATTGACTACTCAACTTAATTTCAGCTCCTACTAATTTTGCGAGTTCACGTGAAATGGAAAGGCCTAAACCCGTACCGCCATACTTTCTGGAAGTGCCCCCTTCGGCTTGTTGAAAAGCTTCAAATATTGCCATTTGTTTGTCTTCCTGTATTCCAATACCTGTATCGGTAACAGAGATAATCACTGTGCTTTCGGTGTTTCGTTTAATAGTTATACTGACACTTCCTTTTTCTGTAAATTTAATGGCGTTAGATAAAAGATTTTTCAATATCTGATTTAATCGTTGTGAATCAGTACGAATGAATTCGGGCAATTCTTTATCCAATGTGCAGGTAAGTTTCAATTCTTTTTGTTCAGCATGATGTTTAAACTCCCGAATGAGTCCATCTGAAATGTTTTTCAATGAAACTCTTTCAATATTTACTGACATTTTTCCAGCTTCAATTTTGGAGAGGTCAAGAACTTCATTAATTAATACGAGCAGATCATGACCACTCTTATAAATTATTTCTGCGCTTTCAATCTGGATATTATCCAGGTTTTTCTTTTTATTTTCAGCTAGATTTTTTGACAGGATAAGCAAACTATTAAGAGGTGTTCTTAACTCATGCGACATATTTGCAAGGAATTCTGATTTATACTTACTGCTTATTTCCAGTTGTTTTGTTTTTTGTTCAATGTCGTATTTTGAAGCTTCTACTTCTTTGTTTTTTTCTTCCAATGACTGGGTTTGTTCTTCCAATTCTTCATTGGTCATTTGTAATTCTTCCTGCTGCTGTTTCAGATTTTGCGTCTGTTCTTCCAGTTCCTCATTCATTTGTTTCAACTCTTCCTGCTGTGTTTGAAGTTCTTCTGTTTGAACTTGTGTTTCTTCGAGCAATTCCTGAATGCGTTTTCTGGAAATGGCCGAATTAAAACTTATAGCAATAGTTTCCATGGAAACATGGATGAATTCCTTTTCTGTTTCGTTGAAATCAGTAATGCTGCCTATTTCTATTACGCCCACTGTTTTACCTTCAAACAAAAAAGGAGTAATGAGTAAATGCTTTGGTTTGGTATTCAGAATGGATGATGTGATGCGTGTTTGTTCTTCGGTTATATCTGTTAAAGAAATTTGTTTTTTATCACGTGCTGCCTGACCTATCAATCCTTCATTAAGTGCGAATGTTGATTTTGTGTTTTCCGGAGACGAAAAAGCATATTGTCCGCTAAGCACAAGTGTTTTGTCTTTGTCATTCAACTGATAAACAGTTCCAATGTTTGCATTCAGGTACGTACATAAAAAACTAATTGCTTTGTTTGCCAGTTCTTCAATGCTTTGGTCTCCACTTAATTTTTCGTTGAGTTGATTTTGACCTACATTAAGCCAATGGTGTTTATTTGTTGCTTCAGTTGTTTCACGTAATGAGCGTGTCATTTTATTTAAAGCTTTGGCCAGGATATCCTTGTCTGACCGCGGAGTTAGGTAAACTGTATAGTCTCCGGAGGCAACTTTATTTGCATTTTCTGTTACCTCACGAAAACTTTCATTTACACTTACAAGTGAATTAAATATAGGTTTTAATTCATCATTTGTATAGTCTTCCAGTTTTTCATTTGAAAACTCACGACTTGCAATTTTTTTAGCTTCTTTGGCTATCAACGAAATTCGTTTGGTAGTACTCTGAATAATCCAGTAAGAAATGATCATTGCTAGTAGGATGCTTGCAATAATTAAAGCGATAATTAAACGTAATGTGCTATCGTAACTGGCGTTATTTTCTATTTTAGCATTTTCCATGCTCTTTTTATTCTTATCAATGATTCCCTGTAATTGACCAATTGCAGCATCTCTCGCCATGGGGCCACTTTCAATGGAGATATCAAGTGCTTCCTCCTTTTTATTTTTCATTGCTAATGAGATAATCGCTTTGAGGTGGGGTTTATACCCTGTCCAGGTAGTTTTAAATTCATTCAGAAAGATTACCCCTTTCCCTTCTGCCAAGTCTTGCAATTCAATTGTTTTTTTATCAATAGTTTCTAATGCTTTGTAAATAAGATCTTTGGAATAATCTTTTTGAATAATATCTTTTTCCAGAATAATATTCTTTTCCTGCCGGGCAATATCCAACACCGCAATCATCAGTTCATTGGAAAGATTTATTTTTTTGTAATATACATCTACAATGTTTTGCAGCCGATCATTCGATTCGGAAAATTTGGTGATCATAAAAAACAACATAGAAATAAGTAACACTAAAATAATAATGTAACCTCCAAATAATTTAATCTTGATTGTTAAGTTCATAAGGACTATTCTTTTTGGAAATCAATTTTTATTAGTAACTCTATAATATGCTCCAGGGTTAAAATGTAATCCATCTGAACCCCGGCAATTGCCGATGCAGGCATATAAGATGATTCTGCAGTTTTAGGATCTTGTGCGATTGTTAAACCTCCGTATTCTTTTATTTTTTTTAAGCCCGCGGTTCCATCCGAACTGGATCCTGTAAGTATCACTCCAATCAATTTATTTTTATAAACTTCGGCAGCCGATTCAAACAATACATCAATGGATGGTCTTGAATAATTTACACGCTCATCTATTGTAAATGAAAATGTTTTATCTTTTTCGATCAGTAAATGATAATTCGGTGGAGCGATGTAAACTTTTCCATGTTCAATCTTTTCTTTTTCATCTGCTTCTTTTATAGAGAGTTTGCTGTAATTATTTAAAAGTTTTATCCATTGGCTATCGGAATGTGGACCTATGTGTTGCACTATAATAATTGGTATACTGAAATTTACAGGCAAGGCTGAGAATAAAAATTTCAAAGCATTCATTCCTCCTGAAGAAACTCCGATTACAATTGCTTCATACTTCATTTTTTAATATTTCTTTTTATATATTCGTTGCTTTTTATCCAGCTCAGTATATTTATCATGCAAATCTGTAAACTGTATGCTTTCTTTTGAACCCAAACATAAAACGCCACCATTAATCAGGCTATCATAAAAAATATTTTGCACCTTATTTTGTAAATTAGTATCAAAATAAATAAGCACATTTCTGCATAACACCATGTGAACTTCTGCAAATACGCTATCTGTCACCAAATTGTGATTCGCCCATACCATGTTTTTTTTCAAGGATTGATTCATGATAACATTATCATAATCGGACATATAATAATTCGAAAAAGATTCTATTCCTCCCGACAATTGATAATTGGCAGTATATTCCTTTATCATTGCATTCGAAAAAATGCCTTCTTTTGCCCGATTTAAAGCCTGTTGGTTGAAATCAGTAGCATAAATTGTAGTTCGGTCATACAAGCCTTCTTCCTGCAAAATAATGGCCATTGAATATGCTTCTTCGCCCGTTGAACAGCCGGCATGCCATATTTTTATAAATGGATAGGTTTTTAAAATAGGTATTACATTTTCTCGTAATGACTTATAAAAGCCCGGATCGCGAAACATTTCGGTTACCGTTATGGATAAGTCCTGTAAGAAGTTTGCTGCAAATAGTTTATCATTCAGGATTTTAGATTTCATTTGAGCAATATCGTCTAATCCCGACATCACCATCCTGTTTGTGATCCTGCGCCTTATGTGGGCTTGAGAATACTCCCTGAAATCATAACCGTATTTCTGATAAACAGCTTCCAATAACGATGAAATTTCTAATTCAGAGGAGTATATATTTCTCATTTGAGATTACAAAATAATTTGCGTAAACGTTAAAGATAGGCATTTTAATTGCGATATACTGTATATAATTGACATTGAGACAAATCCGAAAATAAAAAGAAGTTGGATAGCATTTCTGAACAAATCTATAAATGCAAAGATCTTCCAAATGCCGTTATTTTGCCTACTTCCACTTTTTTCGCAACCAGGCTCTTGCCGGCACATCGTACAACTTCAAACTTCCATAAGCCAACATAATAGCTCCAGAAAATGTGAGCAGTGCATAGGGCCAGGCCTGCCCTAAAGTGATGCCGCTGTGATTGCTTACCCATGCCACGTAAAAATAGACCAGCACATAATGCGTCATGTATAAGGGATACGAAAGATCGCCGAGGAACTTACAGATTTTATGTTCCGTTTTATTGTGCATCACACCACTGGCACCGATATATACAATGAGTGGAAAAACAAAATGCCAAGTTTTAAATTGAGCCTTTATGCCTGCATAAACCTTTTCCTAAGCCAATTCCTCACCGGTTCATCATACAGCTTCAAACAGCCATAAGCCAGAACAATGCTTGAAACCAATACAACCAGTGCAAGGGGCAGACCTTGAGCGATGGGGATGTGATTGTCAGTTGCCCAGGCGGTGTAGAGGTAGATCAAGGGATAGTGGGTGATGTAAATGGGATAGGAAATATCACCCAAAAATTTATTGATTTTGGAGGCGTATTTTCCGGTGACTTTGCCGCTTGCGCCCAGATAGACGATCAGGGGAAAGATGAAAATGATGACCAGGGAGTCGTAGAGTCCGTTCATCCACAGATGCTGGCTGCCGCCAATTCGTGGGAAGGCAAGAAGTAGGACAAGAAGTAGACTGCAAAGCAAAAAGGAGTGTTTGTAGTGACCGGGTTTTACGATGCGGGAGAGAAGAAGGCCTGCAAAAAATGGATACAACATACGGGTAAATCCGATGCGTAGATGTTCCGGGTTTAGGGTCCAGCCTCCAACCACATCGCCGCGTGTACTTGTTACAGCATAGTGGATTAGGGCACAGCCCGTTACAAAGACGAAGGCTGCGAGGAGTTTTTTGGAAAATTTACGGATAAAGAGTGCGTATAGGATATTGGCAATGTATTCAAAGAAAAGGGACCATGCTGGGCCATCCAGGGGGTGCATTTCCTGCCAGCCTCTGATGTCCATGGATAGAGGCACTGGGAGGAGGGTGAAGCCGATAAACATGATGAGCAGCATTTTCCAGAAGGGTACATCGCTGATGCCTGGCCATAGGCCACATTCCTGAAAATAGAAACCGATAGCTCCGACTATCATTCCAATGATGATCATGGGTTGAAGGCGGATGAGGCGGCGTTTGAAGAATCCTTTCAGGGTCATTTTGCCCCAGCGGTCGTCGTAGGCATAGCCAATAACAAAGCCGGAGAGGACAAAAAAGAAGTCCACAGCCAGATAACCGTGGTTAATCACTTGAGTTAGATTGGAGGTGGCGTGGGCTTCCATGAGGTGAAATGCAACAACTATGATTGCGGCAACTCCGCGTAAGCCATCCAGAATTTCGTAGTGGTTTTTGGTATCGGCATAGGCTGCCGAAGCTTGAATAGTACTTGAACTCATTATATCATTTTCAAAATACAAGGTGAACTAAAAACAGATTTACGAGCGTAAAAGAACAACAAGCTCATTTAAGACTAATCCCGGAACAAAACTGTATGGCAAAGTTAAAGAGTTTATTCATATTTTTGGGGTTTTAAATGAAGTTTTGTACTGTTTTAGGGCGTTTTTCAACTGGATTTCTATTTAGGCTTAGTAAGGATCAATAACTGTAAACCTTTTTCAGTAGAAGTCAAAAACAACAGATTTATGTGCGAATGATCGTTGATATAATTAAAGAATTAAGATGTGTTTTTGAAGTAGGGTAGGATTTATCTAGACATTCACTAAGGTTGCTTAGCCTCTGTCACCGTTTTCTTTCACAGCTTCACTATAAACACGTAATACCCGCTCTCTGGAGGAAGCGTACTCAACAATTGGTTTGGGGTATGCATTGGTGTCAAATTCAGGTATCCATTTCCGAATATAGTCCAAATCCTTATCAAATCTCTCCATTTGGGTAGTCGGGTTGAAAACTCTGAAATAGGGCGCTGCATCACTGCCACAACCTGCAACCCATTGCCAGTTTCCATTGTTGGCAGACAAATCGAAATCATTCAGTTTTTGAGCAAAATAGGCTTCACCCCAACGCCAGTCTATCAATAAATTTTTGCACAAAAAGCTTGCAACAAGCATTCTAACCCGGTTGTGCATGTAGCCCGTCCGGTTGAGTTGTCGCATTCCGGCATCAACCATCGGATATCCTGTTTTACCTTCACACCAACGATTAAATTCATCTTCATTGTTTCGCCATGGTATAAAGTCGTATTTTGCTTTGAACGAAGAGTTGACCACTTTTGGAAAGTGATAAAGTATTTGAAAAAAGAATTCCCGCCAAATCAATTCCGAAAGCCACGTTTGATTGTGTTCCAAAGCAAAAGCCACACATTTGCGAATACTGATAGTTCCGAAGCGCAAAGCCACACTCAGTTCCGAAGTGCGTTGCATGGCAGGGTAATCGCGGTATTTATCATATTCGTCAATGATTTTAGCATCCAATTTTGGCTTATCAAAAACCAGATCCGTTTTGTTAAAACCGATTTCAGCCAAAGAGGGAAGGGGTAAATGTTTCTGTTTTAAAAAGCCCTTTAGGTTCAATTCCATCGATTGATAATATTGTATTTGAAGCTTTTCTCTCCACTTTTTGGCATAAGGTGTATAAACCGTGTAAGGCGAATTATCCATTTTGATAATTTCATCCGCATCAAAAATCACCTGATCTTTAAACGACCTAAAAGGAATATTCACTGACTTGAAAAAGTTGTCTATTTCCGAATCACGTTTAATGGCCTGTGGTTCGTAATCCCGGTTGCAGTAAACCGCCTGTATATCGTATTTTTCCACCAGCATGAAGAAAACCTCCATCACTTTATTGAAATAGACATTCATTCTGGCTCCCAGTTTTTCTAATTCAGAATCAACAGCAGTCAAAGCCTGATGGATGTAATCAACCCTTCTGTCGTTCTTGTTTTCTAACCGATCTAAAATATCCGGATCAAAAATGAAAACAGGCAACACAGGAAAGCCCGAAGTCAATGCTTGTTGCAATCCCACATTATCTTCCAACCGCAAATCTCTTCTAAACCAAAAAATGACTAGTTTGCTTTTCATAGAGAAAATGATTTTTTCACTCCTGGAATATTACTTAAACTTCTTAACCTTTATCTGTAAAGATACTTTTCTTTCTCAAATTTATGCTAAAAGCATTGTCGTTTTTTATACTGATACAACTTGAAAAGCTTTGTATGAAATGCTTTGATTTTACACGATAGCCAACCGAAATAATAACATACAAATTATAGAATTCGATCATCCTTTCTACGTTTCATCCTCCTTCATTTTGAACAGTTTCAAAATTTGCGACAATTGATTTTTTCTGAAGCTCTCTCTGAAAATATATTATTTATGTGCTTTCCAGAATGCGTTATTATAACAATATAAAGAAAAACTATAATTGATAAAACATTAAATAATATATTTGCGGTCATTTTTATTATTTTCAAATGTAAAGTCAAATAGTTTCCTTATAAGGATATTTATTGTATATTTGCAAAATCAAATTCATGGTAAACCGTTAACACAGAAGCAATTTGGTGTACTACTGGGCGTTCAAAAATCTCAGATTTCAAAAATTGAGAACAATGCTAAGGACGTTCGTTTCTCAACCATCCTTCGTGCATTTGAAGCATTAAAGGCTCAAGTCCATTTGACAGTAGAGTTTCCGGGAAAATGGAGGGTAATGAAGTGTTGGAGTTTTAGACGATATTAAAATTATTTTCGTTTTGATGAAATTCTTCCAAATACACGCCGAAATAATGACATACAAATTATAGAATTCTACATTTTGAGTTTTGCCCTTTATTGCTCCGTCTAGAGTGGTTATCGCAAATTTTGCGACAACCACATCTTTCACCAATTCTCCCTCTGAAAATACATTATTAATATGCCTTCCCTAAGTTTTAATATCACTGCCAAACAAAACAGGCAACTGCAGATGATTCAGCCAGACTGTTTCAACTTCTATCCTTACCTCAATCCGTTTAGATGAAATTATTGGGCAAATTAATTATGACAGGTGTTATCATTGATTTTTTTTTGAATAGAATTCAAGAAGTGTCACGAAAGACCCGGACAAGGGTAAGCGATGGTCTGGAATATACAATAGCCAGAGAAAATCAATTGCCTCCAGAATAATCGCTGGAGTTACCCCGTAATTTGTAACAAAAATATGCTATTTATGTTACAAGATATATTAAAACGTATCTGATTTTCATCTCATACAACCCGTATTTTCAATTGTGCAACAGCCTGTTGCATATTTTCAGCATGACATTTTATACAACGACCAATTCCTCCAAATACATAAAGGATTGTGGTGGTGTTACATTAAAATCGTCCTTTAATGATAAAGACTTAGTATATCTTTTTGTCGTTTTTATTTTAATAGCGTAACCTTTTTCTTTCTTGTCAAAATAATCAAAGAAATAGCTTTCAGATATGCCAGAGAATTCTTTTGTCTCCTTCCAAAGTTGATGAATCTCTTCATTTAGAATGTGATCAATCTCAAATTCACCAATTACTTTTTGAACAGGTGAAGAAGCGTAAACAACGACTGTCTTTATATTCTTATTTTTAAAAAGTGAACGCCTAAATTCAAATTTCTTTGTACCGTTAAATATCTTTTCGGCGAATTCTGGTTTAATTGACAATAAGACTTTCATTTGTTTCGGTTTCTTTTAAAATTAGATTGGATAGTAATCGATTTATTGCTTTTGAGGTATGTCATCAGGTCAATCCATTTAAAGCTTTACTTGCAATAAAGTGAGATATTACATCACAATCAAGAAGGATTATTTTTGGTTTAAGCTTAGAAGTCTCCATTGGGCTGTACATCATCAAGTTTTGAAATGTCAACCCCTAAGTCCATTAAAAGTCCATAATAGGCACTTTCAGATACAATCCCTTTCTCCCAGGCTTTGTTTGCAATTGATCCATAATCACCAATCACCTCATCCTTGTTTCCACTTTCATAAAGAGACGTATTGTAGCCAAATTTGCGTGCCAAAGCAATAATGCCCATAGAAAGCTCAGCCTTCTGGGTTTTGTCAATCAGATCCATATTCAATAGACGAAACAATAATGCTGAATGGGAGCAACGATAAAATTGTTCAATCTCTAAAATTGTCCCAATCTTTACTTTGTTCTTGCTGCGTTCATTTTCAGGTATCATTTCCCATACACCCATTTCAGGCAGCAAAAGGTAACTTGCGAAAATATCAGCGTTGTATTCATCCATATTTCCTTTTCTATCAAATAAACCTGTGCAACTTACAGCAGACTTAAAGTCTTTTTGAAAATACAAATGATAGAATTCGTGACAAACAGTGAAGTGCTGTTTACCAATAGGGTGGTCGCTGTTAATTAGCATAAACCTTAATACTTTTTTTTAGGTGTGTCAATTTTAATAGACATACCTGAAAAGCCATTGCTTAAAGGCTTGTAAATTGTTAGAACGTTTGTTTTTTTAAGCAAGCCCTGAACATTCAGAGCTTCGGTCGAGTTCAACCCGTTCTTTTGCCTGAATTCCTGAGCGAGCAGTTCAAAATTTTTTGCACAAATTTTTTCACTCATTTTGCAATGCCGTTGAGAGGTAGAAATAGTTTAGAACAATCTTTTTAAACTCTGAAATTGATTTCAAATCTTTTGTATGCAATTCGTTTGCACGAAAAGCAAAAGCAGAAAGCAGCTGCATTTGCTGAGGCTCTTCCTGATACATGTCGTATTCATCAACGTTGAAAAGAATAGCTAATTTGCTAACCGTTTTTGCCGGAACCACTCTAGCTCCAGTTTCATACTGAGTTACTGCAACGGTTGAGATTTCGAGGTGGTTTGCAATTTGTTCTTGCGTATAACCTTTTTTTTTACGCAATGCACGAATGTTATCGGATAACATGGATTTGATTGTTAGATGTTTGATGTTAAATAGGGTTGTTTTGCGTGGTGTTACAAAAATAGATAAATATTTTAAATGTGCAATAAATATAACTTATACGCCACACAAACTTGAAATCACAATTTGTGATTTCAAGTTTGATCATTCATCAGAGGTTAATTGAAACATAAAGTCCGGTGCAAATCGTTTAACTTTACGTTTTACCGCTTGTTTTAAAGCTCTTTTTTCAACTTTATAAAGTTCAGCTAAGTCAAAGTCCAGCATTACTTGTTGGCCCCTTATTTCAAAGATTCTTCTTTTAATCAGTTCAATATCCATAATATTAATATTAAAATAGTGTAAATATATTAATATTTATGAAAACATTCAAAATTCGTATAGATATAATGTCTATTTCTATTGGTGAGATTAATTGATTATGTTGAGAATGGCCATTTATTGAAATAGAAGCCATTGAACCCGTCTTTTCAATTGTGCAACAGGTTGTTGCACAATTGGAAATTCAAACAACACCATTTGGTCAACAGCCTATTGACCAAATGAAAGTAGCTGGACGAAGTTCATTTCTACATTCAACAAACTATAGTAAAGGGTTGGAGTTGTGACTTGTTGGCATTGCAACTAAAATCAAAATTGTTCGACCGACTAGGGAAAGTAATCAGCAATTGTAATTGATTTTAGAATATTTTCCACTGAGTATTTATCCAACTTTGAGAAAGCAAACCACTTTTTGCCCAAATCTTTGAGTGATGCCCCCAAATGAAATACTTCTGAACCATCGATAATTAAAAACCGGTCGTGGCTTTTATTGAATTCTTTTATCTCAAAATTACCATATTGCTCCTTTGCTTTTTTTACATCCAAAGCCAATTGTTTATTAATGGTTTTAGTCAATAAAAACACTTTTACCTGCTTGTTTTTCTTGGCTAAATGTGTCAGTGTGCTTTCGTCGATGTAATTATCAATCAGCACAATACTTTTCTGTGCGGAGCGAATAATTTTAGATGCCAATTCATAAGCATCAAATACTTGTCCATCGAAAAAAACGCCTTGATTTGGAATTCCACCAGATTGAATTTGCAGTGAAATTGCATTCATTTTTTCGGAAAGATTTTCAACATGGTTTTCTATCCGGTTTATTCGTTGATTTATGGCATATCCTTTTAGTAAATAATCTCTTAAAACATTTGTAGCCCAAATTCGGAATTGTGTGCCTTGCTTTGATTTTACTCGATAACCCACCGAAATAATGACATCTAAATTATAGTATTTAGTTTTGTATTTTTTACCGTCATTGGCAGTTGTCAAGTAATCCTTGACAACTGAATTTAGTTGTAACTCATTCTCCTTAAAACAATTATTGATGTGCAAACTGATATTTTGCTTTGTTTGCATAAAAAGCGCTGCCATTTGCAGTTGAGTAAGCCAAACCGTTTCATCTTCTATCCTTACTTCAATTCGTTCAGGTAGTTCGTTTGATTGATAAAGTACTATTTCGTTATTCATTTCGGTGTTATTTACTTTTGAAATCATTATAAATCCTTTAATTTTATTGCTTGGGAATGTTTTAATGACTCAAACCGGTCACAAATTGTGACCAGTTCTGTTTTTCATTGTTTGTATTCAATCCAATATTTTAAATATTAAAATAATGTAAATATAATAATTTGTTCGAATATACTATTAATTCATTATCAATATTATACCGAATTTAATGAGTTTATCAGATAAATTTGAGAATGCCAATTTATTGGCTAGAAGAAGAAAATACATCAATCAAATAAGCTTCATGCTGAATATGTTTGAATAGTCATTTTCTCTTTGGTACCATAACAAAGTCAAATATTACCCAACAACCCAAATTTCAATGACTCTCAAAAATTGCTGTATTAAACTAAAAGTGTATTTTTGTAAAACATCCAATCCTTAAATCTGAATTATGAAACTTTTTTCCAATAACAAAACCTTCCACCAGTTTCAGTTTAGCTTAGAAGCAGATTTTGAAAAAGAAGTCGTAGTAAATTCAAAACAATTCTTTGGCTCAAATTCAATTTACATCGATGCCAAAAGAAAAATTCAAACCAAAAGTATAGGAAACTCCATACCTGACGGCTTCTTATTTGATTTATCAGACAAGAAAAATCCGGAATTTTACATCGTAGAAGTTGAATTAGCAAAGCACGACTTTTATACCCACATCTTTCCCCAAATCACCAAGTTCTTTGGCTTTTACAAAAACTTTAAAAGCCAAAACGAACTCGTCGAAAAGATTTTTCAATTTATAAATACCGATGAAGATCTTAAAAAAGAATTCAAAAAATATTTAGGCGAAAATGAAATCTATAAGTTTATAAAAGACACGCTCGATCGCAGTCAAAATGTTTTACTTATCATTGATGGCGAGAAAAAAGAACTACCCGAGATTATAGATACCTATTCAGATACCTGGGGGAAAATGCTCAAACTGATTCAAATCAAAAAATTCACAAACAATGGCGAAACTATTTACACCATGCACCCAGAGTTTGAAAACCTTGAATTTGCAGAAATAGAAGAAGATATTCTTGATAATTCGGAGGATGTAGAATACACCGAAGAATACCACTTAAAAGGAAGTACTGAAGCTGTAAGACAAATATACAATGAGTTAAAAGCGGATCTGTTGAACGCAAATCCATCCTTAATTTTCAATTCCAAGAAACATTACATTGCTGTTAAAAAGGAAAAGAATGTTTCCTTTATTCTGATTTCTAACAAGAAAATCAGAATAATAGTCATGCAGTCGGAGGATAAAACAAGAAGTGAAATAAAAAACCATACTATAAAATCGTTGGCTGCTAGTGTACAGAAATTTTGGAATGGACCAAGCTGTGCTTTGTTGGTTGAGACGATGGAAGATTTGGACGAGGTGAAAAAGGTTTTAAGGAAGTTTGCATAGTTTAGTTTAATAAGAACTATTGAGTGGCAAAGTAGGAGTGAACCAAGTTAACACCAAACAGCAAGCATCCAAATTGATGTACGGCTCGAAGATGATAATATTTGGCTTACGCAGGACTAACCATTAGCGTACATATTAAAAATGTTTTTGCCGAAGGATAGCTCAAAGAAAAACTGGTTGTTCGGAATTTTCGACAAACCACTCTACACGGTGCTAAGGCAGTCAAAACACAGGAAAAGGACGTAAAGTACTACAAGTCCACTTAACTGTAAAGTCTCCGGGAAAAGTTGTAAAATTGGAGGGTAATGAACTCCCGCAAAGTGGAGGATTTTATAAAGAAAAAATACCAGGGCTTATGTTTAATCATCTATCTTCCTCAAAATTTGATTATTCCTGATTTGAATCATTAAAGTAGTTCTTTAGATGGTTTAATAACCAATAAAACAAACTGAAATAGAATTTTATTTTAACCTTAAAATGTGAAACTTATGAATAATTCTTTTAAAATTTTTATTCAAAATGCCGATTCTAAGTATAAAAACTATTTAAATAGTTTAATTGAATACCCAGAAATTATTTCAATTTATGAGACTGAAGATCCAATCGATAGGGAAAACTCATGGGTCAAATTTGCAAAAAAACAAGATGAACAATTCTTTGAAAAAGTAGCAAATCCTTTCTATATAGGATTTGGAAATCCCCAATCTGTTATATTGATTATAGGCAAGGAAAGCGGATATGATTATAACTTAAATGAATATAAGCAGTTTTATAATGAAAGTGTAAACAACATTAAAAACTGGGAAATGACGCTGAATAAAGATCAAACTATATACAATCCTTACCCAGTTATTGATATTAAGCATTCACACACCTGGTCTTATTATAAGGCTATTGTCGAAAGATTGATGGATATAGACATCCAGGATAACGCCTCATTTTTAGATCATTGTTTCATTACAGAAATAAACCATGTTCCAAGTAAGACAAGCAAAGGACGTCGAATAGTCTTAAACAGTGATACATACCCTTTAAGGAAAGATTTCCTTAAGGATGATTTCTTTAAACGCTTTAAGTATATAATCAATACAGCAAAAGCTTATGAAACTATCGGTTTAACTGAAGAACTGTTCGATGTAGAATACATTTCTAAAGAGTACATCGGCACCAATGGAAGAATTGAATCATTCTATTTTAGAAAAGAAAATAGAAATGCTGTCGTAACGTGCCAAATGAGTGGATCTACAAGAGGTTTAACAACAGATTCAATAAATAAATTATGTGATCGATTAAAAGGTAAGATGTAAAGAATTGGATAATAAAAAATAAAATAGATACAATTATGGATACAGATGAAATTTATGTACACAGAAACAATTTTTCAATTATTGGATTGACTGGTAAAACAGGAAGTGGCTGCACAGAATTTGCTGATTTAATTTCTAATGAGGCTTGCATTCTAGATAACAATGATTTAGTCCGAAAACCAATTGATATACTAATTTCATCTGATCCTGATGGAAACCGTTTAATATTTCGAAGGAAGTATTCTATTTGTTACAATTTCTTCGCTAAAAAGGACGTAAAATATCGTAAAATTTCATATATATCGGTACTTTTATTTTACTCTGTTCATTATTGTATCCATGATAAAGGCGTCGATAATGCACAAAAGCTATATGAAGCGTTAAAACTTTTAATAGAAAATAATTTTTTAAAATCCACAGAATCAGAAGATGATAATTATCCAATCAGAAAGATAAATAACAAAATTTTA